>ERZ761609.237-NODE-237-length-73431-cov-29.487162_pt1 | contig 73431 bp, 56 predicted proteins | sample MGYA00511163_ERZ761609 | MGnify/ENA primary metagenome ERZ761609 (study PRJEB28899, sample SAMN02445070) | bioreactor sludge metagenome | biome: EBPR sludge | place: Australia: Brisbane, Thorneside Wastewater Treatment Plant | collected 2011-12-16 ...
GCCATTCAAAAAGATCGCTCCTATATTTCCGGCATCAGATCTTTTCCAATCAATACAGAAGTGCGGGCAGTAAAAACATTTGCCTCCAACTTACCTCCGCAAACATCGGGTCCTTCTACCGTTAGCCAATTGCCGGCCGGTGCCAGCACCGGGTTTGTTACGCTGGAGATGAACGTTTCCATGATTCTGCTTCCGGAGAATCCGATGCGCAAAAGACTGTTCGATAACCGCGTGGGATTTTTTGCGAATGGTTATACGGTATATGGTGAAGAGTCCCAGCGGGCCGAGCGCGAAGTGTTTGCTGTTCGGTGGAGGTTGGAGCCAAAACCTGAAGACGTTGAAAAAATGAAGCGGGGTGAGTTGGTAGAACCCATCAAACCCATTGTGTTTCACATTGATCCGGCTACACCTGAAAAATGGAGGAAATACCTGAAGCAAGGTGTGGAAGACTGGCAGGTGGCCTTTGAACAAGCTGGTTTTAAAAATGCCATCCAGGCGAAGATTATTCCGGCAGGGGATACGTCCATCAGCACGGAGGATGCACGCTTCTCCTTTATTCGTTATTTCGCTTCCGATATTCAGAATGCTTACGGTCCGAATGTTCACGATCCGCGTACCGGTGAAATACTGGAAAGTCACATCGGGTGGTATCATAACGTGATGAACCTGTTGAACAACTGGTACACCATACAAGCTGCTGCAGTTGACCCGCGTGCGCGTACCCGAAAGTTTGATGTCGAACTGATGGGGCAGCTCGTCCGCTTTGTTGCTGCGCACGAAGTTGGGCATACGCTTGGTTTGCGTCATAACTTCGGTGCAAGCTTCGCTACTCCGGTAGAAAAATTACGCGACAAAGAGTTCTTACAAAAGTACAGACACACAGCGTCCATCATGGATTATGCCCGCTTCAACTATGTGGCGCAACCTGAAGATAATATTCCGGCTGAGTTATTGTTTCCGGGTGTAGGAGTGTACGACCGCTGGGCGATTGAGTGGGGTTACAAGCCTATCTTTGACACAAAGAATCAGGAAGAAGATAAAAAGATTTTGAACAAATGGGTGTTATCTCACGCGAGCGATCCCATGTATTGGTTTGGTACGGAAAGCAACCCGTACGATCCACGCACGCAAAGCGAAGACTTGGGGAACAATGCTATGCTGGCCAGCGATTATGGTATTAAAAATTTAAAACGCATACTTCCTTCTTTATCTGACTGGTATAAAGAAGAAGCCGAAAAGTATGCCATGCTCAATGAGATGTACAACCAGGTGGTAGGGCAGTACCGCAGGTACATGGGCCATGTTACCAAAAACATTGGTGGCATCTATGAAACACCGAAAACATACGAACAAGCGGGGGTGGTGTATGAACCTACGCCACGGAATATCCAGCGGGATGCAGTGTCCTTTTTAAACAAGCAGCTTTTTGAGACACCTACATGGCTTATGAACCAGGATGTACTTAGTAAAATACGCCCGGGCTCCGGTGTTGACCAGGTAAGGACTATTCAGGAAGCCACGCTAAACAGCATTTACGATTACGCACGCATGCAGCGGCTAATTGAATCCAGTGCGCAGACTACCAATGCCTATAGTCTTGATGATTTGTTTACCGATATGCGTACCGGCATCTGGTCGGAGTTGCGTACGAAGAAAACCATTGATGTGTACCGCAGAAACCTGCAGAAAGTTTATGTGGAGAAAATGGTGAGTTTGTTAAACCCACCCGCTACACCACAAGCAGGCGGACAGGGATTTGTAAATCCAAATGCCTCACCGGCTTCACCGGTGGCCGATCCAAAGAAAAGCGATGTGATCTCGGTGGCGCGTGGTCACCTGGTTGCCTTACGTACCGATATCAATGCTGCTCTTCCCGGTACTGCCGATAAGATGAGCCGATACCACTTGCAGGATGTGGTGACACGGATTAACCAGGCGCTGGAGCCGAAGTAAGCCACTATTAAAATTGTGTTTAAAAAGAGGTCTGTATTTGCAGACCTCTTTTATTTTATGCAGATTCTTCATTCCGAATTACCTTTACCCCTTATGCAATACCCGGTTCAGGATATTCTTCCACCATTAAAGGCAAGTTTGGCGGTAAACAAGAAGGTAATCTTACAAGCTCCTCCCGGTGCGGGTAAGTCTACCATTGTGCCGCTGGAGTTGATGGATGAGCCGTGGCTGAATGAAAAGAAAATTATTATGCTGGAGCCGCGGAGGTTGGCGGCCCGATCGGTAGCCATGCGCATGGCTTCCTTGCTGGAGGATGAAGTGGGGAAGAAGATTGGATATCGTGTGCGCTTTGAAAATAAGGTAAGTAATCAAACGCGTATTGAGGTGGTTACGGAAGGAATTCTCACCCGCATGATTCAGCGCGACAATGCCCTTGAGGATGTCGGGTTGGTCATCTTTGATGAATTTCACGAACGAAGCCTGCAAGCCGATCTGGCGTTGGCACTGTGTCTTCAAACGCAACACGTGCTGCGTGATGACCTGCGCATCTTGATTATGTCGGCAACGTTGGATGGTCAAGCCTTATCTGAGAAACTAACGGCTCCTCTCATCAGCAGTGAAGGAAAGCAATACCCGGTAGAGGTGCGGTACCTGGGTGATGAAAAAGATGTTTATACTTCAGTGTACATGGCTCGTGCTATCCGTAAAGCAATGCAAGAAGAAATGGGTGATGTGCTGGCTTTCTTTCCCGGCACTGGCGAAATCAAACGAACATTGGAGTTGCTTGAGCAGGAAAATATATCAGCGCTTCTTTTTCCATTGTATGGCGATCTGCCTTTCAAAAAACAACAGGAAGCCATTTTACCTGATCCGCAAGGAAGGCGGAAAGTTGTTTTGGCAACAAGTATTGCAGAGACATCACTGACCATAGAAGGCATTCATGTGGTTATCGATTCAGGACTTTCGCGTATACCTAAGTTTGATCCGCGAAGCGGGTTAACTCGTTTGGAAACCGTTCGTGTTACCAGGGATGCTGCTGATCAGCGCACCGGTCGTGCCGGCCGATTGGAGTCGGGTGTGTGTTACCGGTTGTGGAGTGAAGCTACGCAGCGCAATCTTCAACCCAATCGCAAGCCTGAAATTTTGGAAGCCGATCTTAGTTCTTTGGTTTTGGAATTAGCTGCCTGGGGCATTACCGATATAAACGAATTGGTATGTATTACACCGCCACCGGCAGGAGCGGTGAGCCAGGCGAAAGAATTGTTGACCCAGTTAGGTGCCCTGGAAGATGGACGCGTAACAAAACATGGCCGTGCCATGGCCGAGTTGCCGACCCATCCGCGGATTGCGCATATGTTGGTTAGCCATACGGATGAACCTGCCCTTGCAGCGGATGTGGCCGCCTTGTTAGAAGAACGCGATCCGATAAATATATCGGGAAGCGCTGATCTCACTTTGCGTCTGGAGGTTTTACGAAAGTGGCGAAGTAAGGAGTATGTTCAGGCTGATCGGAATGTTTTAGAGCGAATTGAACGCCTTGCCCAGTCGTGGCGAAAATCATTTTCTGTACAAGTCGATAATAAAATAGTTAGTGATTTTGAAGTGGGCAGATTACTCGCGTTAGCCTATCCCGATCGTATTGCTAAACGGATGGAGAAACACAACGAGCGGTATAAGCTGATGAACGGTCGTGTTGCAAAACTTCCTGCTCATGATCCGCTGATGCATGCAGAATGGATTGTGGTGGCACAACTGGATGCCGGTTCAGGTGAAGGAAAAATATTTCTGGCAGCGCCTGTGCACGAAGAAGACCTGAAGTTTATTGCTAAGGCGGTGCAGGAAATTAGGTTGAACAAAGAACGTGGAGTAGTAGAAGGAGTAGAGGAATGGAGAATTGGAAATCTTGTGTTGTCGCAGAAAAAACTTAACTCAATCCCTGACGATAAACGAATCAGTGTATTGTGTAACGCTATTAGGGAGTCCGGGATTAGCGTATTTGAATTTTCTGAACCTGTCCGCGAATTGCAGGCGCGTGTAAACAGCTTAAAAGTTTGGCGAAAGGATGAAGCATGGCCCGATCTTTCAGATGAATATTTGTTGAATCACGTTCATGATTGGCTCCCGCCATTTTTAAATCAGGTCAATTCGTTAAGCGAGCTGCAAAAACTTGATTGGTATTCTATCTTACTAACATTAGTACCCTGGGAACGACAACAAAAACTTGATGCGCTGGCTCCTGCACGACTGGAAGTGCCGAGTGGATCGATGATTAAAATTCAATACAGCAGCAACGGACAACCCCCGGTGATGGAAGTACGGTTGCAAGAGTGTTTCGGTTTGCCTGATACGCCTGCCGTTAATGAAGGTCGGGTAAAAATCACCATGCACTTGCTTTCGCCCGGTTATAAGCCCGTTCAGGTTACGCAAGACCTGAAAAGTTTCTGGAACACCACCTATCATGAAGTAAAGAAGGAATTGAAAAGACGCTACCCCAAACATTCCTGGCCTGATGATCCGTGGACAGCGCAAGCGGTGAGGGGAGTGGTAAGGCGCAGGTAATGGTTGTTCGTTATTGGTTATTCGTTGTTCGTTTCTAGTTAGTAGATTTTCCGGACAACGAATAACGATGAACAAACAACTATTTCTTTAATTCCAACACCACCATACTCATGGGCTCAATGTTGAAAGGAGCAGCGGTTTGTATGGATTCGCCTGATAAAACATTTGTTGCTTGTGTGAAACCAGAAGTCCGTTCAGTGTATTTTGTAAAATCGACTTTCATTGCCTTCTCACCGGTATTCATCACACACATAATGGTTTGATTGTTATCATAGCGGAAGTAAACATATAATCCGTCTACCGGAATATACTGCATCATCTTACCGGTTTTAAGTGCCGAAGATGATTTGCGAAAATTGGCAAGTGTGCGGATCAGGGTATACATTTCCTGTTCTTCTTTCGTTCTGCCTTCCGCAGTAAACTTATTGACTTTATCATCGGGCCATCCACCCGGAAAATCCAAACGAACCCATCCATCGGGGTTGGTAACACCTTTCATCAGTATTTCTCCACCATAATACATTTGCGGAATGCCGCGGCAGGTAAGCAGCCAGGTAAAGGCTACCTTTATCTTGTTAAGGTCTTCATTAACCACCGAGAAAAATCTACTCAGATCATGATTATCGAGGAAGATCACGTTCTTCATGGGATCTTTGTAAACGAAATCCTGAGCGAGGGAAGTATATAACTTATTCACACCATCGGTCCATCCGAATTTCTCATTTAGGGCAGCCTGAATCCCATAGAATAGCAATTGGAAATCGGTTACGCCCGGCAGATTACTTTTAAAGGGTATGTTTAAATTATTCTCAGCAAAAAAGGCGTGGTTAAGCGTACCATGCACCCACGTTTCGCCAAACAACCCCAATTTAGGATATTCATCCAGCAAAGCCTTATTGCAGCGGTTCATAAATTCCATATCGTTGTATAAATAGGTATCGATGCGCCAGCCATCTACAGCATATTCTTCCACACTCCAAATGGCGTGTTGAATAAGGTAGTTAACAACAAATGGATTTTTTTGATTCAGGTCGGGCATAAAGCGTGTAAACCAACCATCACTCAGTTGCTTTTGTTCACTGGGTGCTGCATATGGATCGAAAAGCACCTGGTCTTTGTAGGTGGTGTTGGTGTACTGCGGCCATTCATTCAGCCAGTCTTTCATGGGTTTATCTTGTACCGTGAAGTGGTAAAGTCCTACATGATTATACACAGCATCCTGGATAAGTTTCATACCACGCCTGTGCAATTCGTAGCCAAGTTTTTTATAGGCTTCTTCACCACCAAAGCGTGGTTCTATTTTGTAGTGATTGGTGAAAGCATAGCCGTGTTCGGTGCGGTTATGCATATCGTTTTGAATAACCGGTGTCATCCACAGGGCGGTTATGCCCAAATCCTGCAGGTAATCAAGTTTATTAATTACACCTTGCAGATCGCCACCATGCCGGTGATATATGGAATCGCGGTTTAAGGTTTGATCGCGCATGCCCGGTAACCGATCATTGGTGGGGTCACCATTGCTGAACCGGTCGGGCATCAGCAGGTACACAAAATCGGAGGAGGTTATGCCTTGTGCAAATTCTGTTCCTTTACCGTTTCGCCTCGGCTTCAGCGTGTAATCGGTTGTAACCGGTTTTGATTTTTGATTAATGGTAATGGTGAATTTTCCGGGTGCAGCCTTTGGTGAGATAGTCAGGTCGATAAACAGATAGTTACTGTTTTCGGGGTAGTGCACTTTTTTAAGGGTCACTCCTGGGTACTTAAGATTAACAGTTGGATTGTCTTTACCGATTTCCTTTCCGTACACCATAAGCTGCAGTGATGTATTTTTCATTCCACTCCACCAGTGCGGTGGATAAACTTCTGGATTTTGTGCGTTTACAAAAAAGCTAAGCAGTACAAAGAGTAAAACAGGCGCTGACAGTTTCATGTTTGGATATCGTTTTTAGTTAGAAGTCACTCAAAGATAAGTTTAACCACTAAGGACACGAAGAAAGCACAAAGTCCACAGAGAAGAAGCTGCTGAATGGTAGCGCTTTGTGCCCTTTGTGTAGACCTTTTGTGTACTCTGTGGTTTCAAATAATTGTATTTTGAGATGGCTTTAAAAAAATGGCACCGGTTCAGGTGCCATTATGTACGTGTAATTAAGGTGATTACTAATCCTGCAAAATTTCAATTTCAATGCGGTTATTAAGTTTAGCTGCAACGGTCGATCCTTGTTTTACGAGCATCTCCATTCCACCCCAGGCATAAATTTCTGTACGCTTTTTATCGATGCCGTTATCAACCAAATACGACTGAACAGTTTCAGCCCTCAATTTCGAAAGCTCTTTGCCATTGCCATTTTTTGTTGATGAACCGGCCATGGCAAAATAGTTTTTGTCTTTACCCAACGTGGTGATGCGAATGTTTTTGTCGTTACCGTTGTTGTGCCCATGAATTTTGATTCTGTAATTGGGATTCATGCGCATCATATTTACCAATTCGTCCATTTCCGTTTTTGATGCAGGTGTCATAATGGAGGCATCTTTGTAAAAGGCAACATCATACATGATCGAAACATCACCCTTTTTTAAACGCTCGAGCTTGAAGGGTATAACCCATGCACCTTTTTCATCCTGGGTGGCATCTGCAGTTTGGCTGGGGTCATTAAAGTCAATAATCTTAATGGCTTCTGCAAAACCGAAAACGCCACACACAATGGATAGAGGCATTGAGGGATCCACCGGGCGCAATACATCTACATAGTCGTTGGTTTTATAGGTAGCTAAATCGCGGCCTTGTATACGATCTACGTTATGCACCATGGTGCTTAACTCCTGTCCATCCTGTGTAGTGACAATAAACTTAAAGTATTTGCCTCGGGCAGGTGGTAAGGGTTTATCCGCAGCAACAGGCTCTTCTTTAGGTTCTTCTTTCGGTTCTTCTTTTGGTTCCGGTTTGGGTTCTTCTTTCGGCTCTTCTTTGATAACTACAACAGGTTCTTCCTTCGGTTCAATAACAGGAATTTTCTCTTCTTTTGGCGCTTGCTTAACAATGGGTTGTGTAGATTCTTGAGTTGTAAGCGGACCTTCATAAAGCCAGGTATCTTCAAATTCAGTTTCCTTCTGAAGCCTGCGGGTCATTTCTGAGGCTTCCTTGCGATCAGCAGTTTTCAAGACATAGATGTAGGTAAGGTTTCGGGTTTCATGTTTTCCCTGCCGTGCGTCATACTTGGCATTACGGGCATAGCCGGTAAAGGCATCTGCATATTTTTGAACGCGGTAGGCACCGATTACAACATAATAATCCTGTGCAAAAAGTCCGGTTGATGATAAAATCAGCGCTATGATAACTAGCGATTTCACGGTGGGGAGGGTCATCGGGTAAAAGTTTAGTCTTATCAATTGGCTAAGATAGCATTCGGACGTGAAAATTCAAGGTTAAATGAACCGTAATCCTCATTCAAATTACTTCCCGATACAAAACTTACTGAAAATATTTTCAAGTAAGTCGTCTGTGGTGATGGTTCCGGTTATTTCACCAAGGTAATGCAATGCCTGGCGGATGTCCATGGCCAGGAAGTCGCCAGTGATATGGCTGGCTAACCCTTCGAGTACGCGTTGCAGCGCATCATAGGTTTGGGTTAGGTTTTGGAAATGGCGGAGGTTGGTGACCAATACATCTCCCTGTTTAACGGTGTTGATATGGAACGTGGAGACGATGGTATCTTTCAGGTGTTGGATGTTTTGCTTTTCTGAAGCAGCAATGAATACAAATCCTTCCTGTGCCAATTTTTCCATCAAGGCTTTGTCGGCCCGGTCCATTTTATTGCCCACCTTAATGATGGGAATATTGAGGACTTCAACATCTGCTAATTCTTTACGAAGTGTTTCTTCGGTAGTGTTGGAAAGGTCAACAAGGTAAATGATCAGGGAGGCTTTCTTCATCCGGTCGCGGGTACGTTCAACACCCATTGCTTCCACCACATCGTGTGTTTCGCGCAATCCGGCCGTATCAATAAACCTGAAATTGATGCCCCCCATAGTCACTTCATCTTCAATAACATCACGGGTAGTGCCGGCAATATCCGATACGATAGCCTTCTCCTCATTGAGCAGCACGTTTAGTAAGGTTGATTTTCCGGCATTAGGTTTTCCGGCTATCACTGTGGGCACACCATTTTTGATAATGTTACCGGCATCGAACGAATCGATCAGTGAACGCAGGTAGCCTTGTATTTCGAGGATGAGTTTTTTCAGATCATCGCGTTTGGCAAACTCTACATCTTCTTCACCAAAATCAAGCTCGAGTTCAATGAGGGAGGCAAAGTGTATTAATTCTTCGCGCAGATGATTGATTTCTTTGGAGAATCCTCCGCGCATTTGATTGAGGGCTGCCTGTCGCGCGTTGTCTGTTTCGGAATTGATAAGATCAGCCACCGCTTCCGCCTGGGCAAGATCAAAACGACCATTTAAAAATGCACGTTTTGTAAACTCTCCCGGCTCTGCGAGGCGGGCTCCCTGTTTCAGCAATACTTTAATAATTTCTTTTACAATCAACGGTGAACCGTGACAGGAAATTTCAACAGCGTTTTGTTTCGTGAATGAATTGGGCTCTTTAAAAATCGTTACTAGTACTTCGTCAATAGTTTTATCCTGATCGTAAATGGTGCCCAGGTGTACGGTGTGGGAAGGTTGAACCGTTAAATCCTTACCATGAAATACCCGTTGTACCATAGCAATAGCATCATCACCCGAAAGCCGGATAACCGCTATGGCTGAAATGCCCTGCGCAGTGGCCAGCGCAACAATGGTATCGTGATAGGTCACCGATGGTTATTTAGGTTCGCAAGTTAACCCAAGATCCATAACGAATTTGTTATGTCGCTGAATTTTAATGGGCAACTGCTTTTATCTTTTTGAAGAACAAACCATGTGTAGGAGAGAGTATCATTACAAGTCCAAAGAGTAGCCCGCTGATGGTAGCAATAGCCCCGGCAATGGAACCATCCAGCCATACGGCCAGGTAGTAGCCTCCAATAGATGACAGTACACCAAACAGACAAGCCAGTGCGAGCATCATTTTAAAGTTGTCGGTTATCAGGTAAGCTGTAGCAGCTGGTGCGATAAGCAAGGCCACAACCAGTATAGCGCCAACCGATTCGAAGGAGGCAACGGTGGTCATGGATACTGCCCCCATAATGGCGTAGTGCCAAAGCGCGGTAGATATACCTATTGCACTGGCGAAAGCGGGATCAAATGTTGTGAGGAATAATTTCCTGTACGCTAAAAATATAAACAGAAGATTCACGATCAGGATAATGCCGGATACATACAGCGCCTTAGGGCCGAGGTTTATTCCACCTTGTGTAATAATGACATCCAACGGTACGTATGCAATCTCACCGTAGAGTACACAATCCTGGTCGAGGTCAACTTTTCCGGCAAACAGGGAGATCAGCACTACACCAATGGCGAACAGCCAGGTAAAGGTTACACCAATGGAAGCATCGGTTTGCAGCCGCGCTTTTTTATGAAAGAACTCAATCAGAAACGTAGTGAACATGCCAATGATACCGGCACCTAATAACATGGTAACAGAATCGCGTGACCCGGAGACTAAAAAGGCAATAACGATTCCGGGTAGTACTGCATGTGAAATGGCATCACCAACCATGGCCATTTTTCTCAATATCAGGAAACAGCCTAACAGGGCACAGCTTGCCGAGACGAGGGAGGCGGTTAGGATGATGGATAAATCATTATTCATGATGGTTCAATTGTACTGTTCTTAAGCTATTAAGCTGCGAGCTTTGAGCTACAAGCTGCAAGCTTACTGCAACGTTTAGCTCAACGCTTGGAGCTCGCAGCTTGAAACTTTTAAGAAATGACTTATGTATTACCATAGGGTATCTCAGATTTATGTGGATCTACTTTCGGGTAACCTAATTGCTGTTCCAGGCGCTCTTCCAGTTCAGGAGTTAATAAGTGCTCAATGGTTTCAGCATCTTCGTGTACGTGATCCGGTGCAATATGCATATAGGTCGTTAAGTACAATTCCCACAGACGGTGAATTTTAACTACACGTTGGGCGCGACTTTTTCCTTCTTCCGTAAGTCCCCAAAGATTTCGGGTGCGCTCAATATATCCCTGTCGTGCAAGGCGTTTCAGTATAGTGACGAGTGCCCTTTTATCATAAAATCTTCTGCGGATAATTTCATCGGGTAATCGCTGAATGAAGAAGTTTCTGTTTTCTTCCCCCAGTTGATACAAAATTTTCAAAACATTTTCATCGTTAATGGTTTTTCGGATTCTGGATTGCCGTATAAACCGACCGATTATTCCGCGGTTTGGCGCAAAGAAAAATGAGATAAAGGCAAGGGTAGAAATGACAATAACAATCCACGGGCCTGTGGGCATGGAAGGCGCTGTGTACGATATAAAGGCACCACTTAACCCGCTGAACGCACCAAATAAACTCGCCAATAGAAACATTACCGAAATTTTATCCGTCCAGAAGCGTGCGGCTGCAGCCGGGGTAATTAAAATGGCTGCCATAAGTACAACACCCACGGCCTGAATGCCAATGACCACCGCCAAAACAATGAGTGATGTAAGTACAAGCTCAATTCTTTTTACTGGTAAGCCAATGGAACGTGCATAGTCTTTATCAAAAGCCAAAAGTGAAAACTCTTTGAACAAAGCAAACACAATAACTAAAAGTATGACGGCAACAATACTGAAGGTTATCAGATCGCTTCCTACCAGAGAGGCAGCTTTTCCAAACAGAAAATGATCGAGACCGGACTGTGAGGCATTTCCACTTTTTTGAATTACGGTAAGCATTAATATTCCGATCCCAAAAAATACAGAGAGGATTAATCCAATAGCGGTATCTTCCTTTATGCGTGTTTTACTGGTAATGAATTCAACCAGCACTAATGAAATCCATCCGGTAATGAATGCCCCTGCAATCAGCGCCACTGGGTTTTTAGTGCCTGCCATAATAAAGCCCAGGCAAATACCGGGTAATACAGCATGTGCAATGGCATCGCCTACTAATGATTTTTTATTGAGAAATGTGAATGCCCCCACAATGGCCGAACTGGCCGTTAGCAATACAGAGCCAAACGCCACGTAGCGTATGTTCGGATCACTGAACGATAGAAATTCAAGCAGGGCGTTCATGGTTGAATGATATTTTCTTCCCGGCTTGGATAATTTTCCCTGCGCATCAGATCGGCAACATCGGTTAACAATGTGAGCTTGCCACCATACGTGGTTTCAAGATTTTTTGATGTAAACGTGGTAGCGGTAGGGCCGGCAGCTACTAATCGTGTATTGAGCATAATCACCCAATCAAAATACTGACTTACCGATTGCAAATCGTGGTGTACCACAATTACCGTTTTGTTTTGTGCGGTCATGTTTCGCAACAAGGTAACGATAGCCTTTTCAGTGGCGGCATCCACACCGGCAAAGGGTTCATCCATAAAATACATATCGGCTTGTTGCGCTAATGCGCGGGCTAAAAATGTTCGTTGTTGCTGGCCCCCGGATAGCTGTGAAATCTGCCGGTTGATAAACCCTTCCATACCCACTTTTTTGATACACTCCAGGGCTGCATCCCGATCGGCCTTTCGTGGCCGCTTAAACAAACCAAGCTTTGAATAGCGCCCCATCAGCACAACGTCCAGTACAGAGGCAGGAAAATCCCAGTCCACTGATTCGCGCTGCGGTACATAACTGATGCGATCACGAATATCATCTAAAGGCTTATCGAATATTTTTACATAACCACTGCTGAGGGGAAGAATGCCCATCATAGCCTTAATCAAGGTCGACTTTCCAGCGCCATTGGGTCCGATAATTCCCACAAGCTTCCCTTCCGGAATCATCAAATCGATATTCCACAAAACAGGCTTGCGATCAAAGGCTACGGTGAGGTCGTGTATTTCAAGGGCGGGTGTCATTTCGTTGTTGGTTGTTAGTTATTCGTTACTCGTTTTTAGTTGATCGTTGGTAGTTCTTTGTAATCATAGGGTTAGTGAAGGGCTTCTTTAATGGTTTTTACATTGGCATGAACCATTCCTATATAGGTGCCTTCCGGGGTTCCTTCTTCACCCATGGCATCGGAATACAAACTTCCGCCTATGCGAACATTCCATTTTTTACTTTTACATCCTTCCAATACGGCATTGATGGATCGTTCTGACACGGAAGTCTCTACAAAAATGGCTTTGATCTTTCGCTGAATAATGAAGTCAACCAGGTCGGTAACATCACGCAACCCAAATTCAGAAACGGTTGAAATGCCTTGCAGGCCCCTCACTTCAATGCCATAAGCATCACCAAAATAACCGAATGCATCATGCGCTGTAATCAATACGCGCTGTTCTTCCGGTATGGTCAGGATGCTTTCCTGAACCGCTGCATGCAGTGAATCCAACCGGGTTAGGTAAACAGCCGTGCTGGAGTCATAATAGGGTTTATCAGGTGCATCAAACTCAACCAAAAATGTATGGATAGCTTTTACAGCTTCTTTCCACAAGCTTACATCAAACCAGATGTGCGGATCGGTTACACCTTCAAAACCTTCAACTTCGCGTAGGCGGCTATGGGGAATTGTTGACGCAATGGCAACAACCGGTTTGGTACGACCGAGTTTTTCCAGCACTTCACCCATTTTACCTTCCAGGTGTAAGCCATTGTAAAAGATGATATCGGCCTCTGTAAGTTTTTTTAAGTCACCTTGCGTGGCTTTGTACAAGTGCGGATCAACACCGGGCCCCATTAGGGCTATGACTTCAGCATTGTCACCAACAATATTCAGTACCGCATCCCGTATCATACCCGTAGTGGTAACAATTTTTAGTTTTTGATTTTGTGCCTTTTCTTTAGCACCACAGCCTGAAAGAAGGAAAATGAAAATTAAAGCACTATAGATCAGTCGCATATTATTCAGTCACTAAAATGTTTTCACTAGCCTCTTTTGAGATATAGACTTTCTTTTTGCCGTCAATCTGAATTTCTAACGAAGCGTCAAAATCCATTTTAGCAAGCACGTGCAGGGAGGCACCGATGTACACGCCAATTTTACTCAGGTAATCCAGAAAGGAAGGAGAGCTGTTCTTCACGGCTCTTACTATAGCTTTTTTTCCGATGGCTTCAGCCAGAGGAATTTGCCGGGCCACCTTAAATTTTCCGTTTTTATCTGGAATCGGATGGCCGTGCGGATCGGCCGAAGGGAAGCCAAGAAACTCATCCAGCTTTTCAATCAATAAAGGCGATTGTATGTGTTCAAGTTGTTCGGCTACATCGTGTACTTCACCCCAGTTAAAACCGAGTTTCTCTACCAAAAACGTTTCCCAGAGCCTGTGCTTGCGGATAATGGTCAAAGCTTCAGTTTTTCCCTGACGGGTGATTTTTACGCCATAATACTTTTCATAGGCGATAAGATTTTTGATAGCCAGCTTTTTAACCATATCGGTTACGGAAGCGGGCTTTGTTTGAATAGCTTCCGCTATTTCATTTGTTAATACTGCCTTGGCTCCACTATCCGACAGGTGATAAATGGTTTTGAGGTAGTTTTCTTCTGTAAAACTCAGCATACCGTTGATTTAACGCCATGCAAAGTTAAAAAGTTTAGATTACCCTAAAAAAATAATTTAGCGACTTTAATTTTTTAAATGGCTTAACAAGGATGAGAACTCATTTTCCAAATAGTCATGAGCCGGAGCGGGGTTGTGTTTGAATTTCTGCATTTCTGCAAGTAACTGTTGATAGTCAATAGGTTGAGAAAGAACAATCCCGGCTTTTTGGGTGGTGACCAGGTTATGTGATTCTTCGTTGTGTGCGATTAGTATGGGCAGGTTTAACCCCATGTATTCGAAGAGTTTGGTAGGTATGGAGCATTCTGTGGCTGCATTTCGGGGATACCAGATGATGCCGAAATCCGCCTTGCGGAGTTCATTTAAAATTTCATGGTGCGGAAGGGGGTAGGGCTCCCCTTTGAAAATAATGAACGGATTTTCCGCGGCCTGTTGTTTCAGGTTATTCCAATCAACCGTTGATGAACAACTGCCAATGATGGTCAGTGTAATGGATTCATCAAATTGATGGAGATTTTTAACCAACTCAAGCGCATGGTAGACACCGGTAGTTTCGGCCAACGTACCACTAAATATAAGTTTCGAATAGCCAGTCTGCTCTGCCTTTCGGTAATGTTCGGCAATTTTGTATGTTATCTTATTTTGCAGCGTGATATGCGGTAATGCAAATGGTAATTCGTGTGCGTAACCTTTTTCGGCCAGTATGTAAAGGTTAATAAATGGTGATGTCAGAAATTCTTTTAGCCTCACCCAACCTGCCAAAAAAGGCCTGATGAATACCGGAAAAGCGGTTGTATATAAAATATTACGGAAGTAGTTCTCCTGAACATCGTACAGAATTTTGCAACCGCTAAACAGCCTGCACAGTACGGCAACAATCAGCAACTCATGCGTGGTGATAATCAGGTAAGCTGGTTTCAGGTTCATGACTATCCGAAACACTTTCCAAGGAGCAGCTAATCGTTTCAAACTAAGTCGTGTAAATGGCTCTTTTGAAATTGTATGAAGTTGAATGGAATTCGATTGTATGGGTGGTGTTGCACGAGAAGGGAATCCAACGATGTGAATTTCATAATTACCCTTTTCTGATAAAGAAGATCCCAGTTTCTCAAACATCCGGGTTTCATCCACCGGTTTTAGCACGGAGGCAATAACAATTCTTGATATTTTGCTTACTTGCGACAAATCTATTGGAACAAATTTTACGCTAAAGATGGAATTAAAACAGATTATTGAAAAGACATGGGACGACAGAAGCCTGCTGCAAAATCCCGATCATCAGGCTGCTATACGAAGTGTTATTGAAAAACTTGACAAAGGTGAGTTGCGGGTAGCGGAACCTAAAGGTGATGGCTGGCAGGTTAATGAGTGGATAAAAAAAGCTGTGATACTTTACTTTCCCATCCAGCAAATGGAGACCATTGAAGTTGGTCCGTTTGAATTTCACGATAAAATAGCCTTGAAAAGAAATTATAAAGAATTGGGCGTTCGGGTAGTACCCCATGCGATTGCACGTTACGGGTCATATATCTCGAAAGGTGTAATTATGATGCCTTCATACGTAAACATTGGTGCCTATGTAGAAGAAGGTACTATGGTAGACACCTGGGCTACAGTAGGCAGCTGTGCACAGATTGGGAAGCATGTTCACTTAAGTGGTGGTGTGGGTATTGGCGGAGTGCTCGAACCGGTTCAGGCGGCTCCTGTTATTATTGAGGATAATGCCTTCATCGGTTCACGGTGTATAGTGGTAGAAGGTGTTCGTGTAGGGCGGGAAGCCGTGTTGGGCGCCAATGTGGTACTAACGGCCAGTTCGAAGATTATTGATGTAACCGGAAATTCTCCTGTAGAGTATAAGGGTTATGTTCCTGAACGATCGGTGGTTATCCCAGGATCATATGTTAAGAAGTTCCCGGCCGGGGAGTTTGCGGTAGGGTGTGCCTTGATTATCGGCAAGCGAAAAGAAAGCACTGATAAAAAAACCTCCTTGAACGATGCACTACGCGAAAACAGCGTTTCGGTATAGCATTTTGCAGGAAATCAGGCTTTTGGCATTGGGTTTGAAAGGTAATGTTCAGGAAACAACTGTTTTATAACTTTGTGTAATCTTTACCGTATGCGCGCGCTGATCTCAAGCCTCATTCTGGTTATCCTTCTTTCGGCTTTTACCTTCAGCCAGAATGATATTTATCCGCCTGTGCGCAACAACAGCTTTACCAAAGGCGAAGTGCTGGAATACAAAATGAGTTATGGCATTTTCAACATCGGTAAGGGATCGACCATTATCCATCAGAACTATCACAAAATGAATAATCGTGATTGTTTTAAAGTGGATGTGTACGGCAGAACCACAGGTATGGTAGACTGGGTAGCCGATGTAAACGACCAATGGGGCGCATACATCGATACCGTTGCTTTAGTGCCCCATATGTCGTATAGAAAAATAAGAGAAGGGAAGTACAAAAAGGATGAGGTTGTCAGCTATGACCATGTTAATGGCAAAATTGAAGCGAAGGTACTCAACCAGAAAACAGGTCAGTACAAGGAACCTCACCATTATGATGCACCACCCCAGGTGCGCGACCTGATTGCCGGATTTATGTACATGCGTACGCAAGACTTCAGTAAAATAAAAGTGAACGATACAATTGTGGTAGAAGGTTTCTTTGAGGATACTTTGTATAAACTTAAAATACTCTACATCGGGAAAGAAACAGTGAAGACAAAGGCAGGTAAATTCAATGCCATTGTGCTTAAACCACTAATGCCAAACAACAAAATGTTTAATGGAGAAAACTCGATTACGGCTTGGTTTTCTGATGACAAAAACAGAATACCGCTAAAGATCAGCGCCAATATGTTTATTGGAAGCGCGGGGGTCGAACTAACCTCATATTCCGGGGTACGGAATCCATTGAACAAAATCAAATAACCTTTTTTAATCAGGCGTGTTTTCTGTTCATGAGAAAAAGCTTTTTACAAGCAATTCTATTACTCTTAGTTTCTGACGTATTGGCCCAAGGCATTCAGGATAACCCCCGTCTGCTTTACCTGTTTGGTCCACCGCAAACAGTAAACCAGCAGCTTGATAAACTTGCTACCGACAAAGCCGGTTGTGCTGAGCGGGATTTAGAAATTATCATTGCAGATACGGCAAAATTGCGGGATGATCTCTACCAGCGATACCGGGCAAAAGCCGATCAGTTTACAGTGGTATTGGTGGGTAAGGATGGCGGGGAAAAGTTCAGAAGTACTAAACCAGTAAGCACACTCCAGCTTTTTGCTATCATTGATCAAATGCCCATGCGTAAACAGGATATCAGATTAAAGCCCAATCAGTAATATAATTCCACATTACTGACTATGTTTGAACAAATAACCTACTAAATCTATGTTACAGGAATTCAAAAAATTTGCCATGCGTGGCAACGTTATCGATCTGGCCATTGGTGTAATTATCGGTGGCGCGTTTGGTAAAATCGTCAGCTCTTTGATTGACGATGTTATTACACCTTTACTGCTTAAGCCTGCGCTTGATGCGGCTCAGTTGAGCGAACTCAGTGAACTGACGCTTTGGGGCACAGTTAAGTATGGTAATTTTCTGGCAGGGGTTTTAAATTTTGTCATTATTGCCTTCGTGTTATTCCTGATCGTTAAAGGAATTAATGCAGCCAAGAAAAAGGAAGAAGCCGCCCCTGCTGCCCCGGCACCTCCACCAGCGGATGTTCAGTTGCTGACGGAAATCAGAGATTTGCTGAAGAAATAGATTGTTGTTCGTTGTTGGTTATTCGTTGTTGGTTTTTTTACGATCAACGAATAACGATCAACGATTTAACTACTTAAACTGATCGGCAACAACCAACTCTTTGCTTCCGGGAGTGTATTTATAAAATCCGCTTCCGGTTTTAACACCTTTGTGTCCGGCCTGTACCATATTTACCAACAACGGGCATGGGGCGTATTTGGGATTACCGAATCCATCGTGCAATACTTTGAGAATAGAAAGGCAAACATCCAGCCCGATAAAATCAGCTAGCTGTAACGGACCCATCGGGTGGGCCATACCCAATTTCATTACGGTGTCAATTTCACTTACTCCGGCCACACCTTCGTACAGTGAATAGATTGCTTCATTGATCATAGGCATTAAGATGCGATTGGCTACAAAGCCCGGATAGTCGTTAACCTCTACGGGAACTTTCTCAAGCATTTTGGATAAGCCTACAATAGTGTTGGTCACTTCATCGCTGGTGTTATACCCTCGAATGACTTCCACCAATTTCATTACCGGCACCGGGTTCATAAAGTGCATGCCGATTACTTTATCGGGTCGGTTGGTAACGGAAGCAATTTTAGTAATGGAAATGGATGAGGTATTGGAAGCCAGAATAGCTTCCGGTTTTGTGAAAGCATCCAGGTCTTTAAAGATTTTCAGTTTCAGATCAATATTTTCAGTTGCGGCCTCCACCACCAGGTCGGCATGGGTTACGCCAGCCCTCAGGTCGGTGTGGGTGGTGATATTGGCCAGGGTCTGCTTGCGTGTATCCTCGGTAATGGCCTGCTTGCTCACTTGCCGTTCAAGATTTTTTTCGATAGTGCCGATGGCTTTTTTCAGGGCATCTGCTGAAATATCAATCAGGTTAACCGGATAGCCATATTGTGCGAAGACATGTGCGATGCCGTTACCCATAGTGCCCGAACCAATTACTGCAATCTGCTTCATAGCATTTCGTATTTTGTGCCGCAAAGATATACTTTACCGCATGGCTGAAAAACAAAAACCTGTTCGTTTATCCTCACGTTTTTTGGGGCCATACCGTTGGGTGCTCTATGTACTCTACATAGTTTTATTTGGATTAATTGTAATTTCATCTATTAGGGTAGGATGGTTTTATGCAGTTGGTCAAACTTTCATATACGGTTATCTTTTATATGCAGGTATCCGCATCGTGAAGAAATTTCAACAAGCATCGTTCGATGACGAATTTCTTTACGTTTATCAAAAACAGCAGGATTATATTATCCCGTTAGAAAATATTGAATCCGTAGAAATTGAATCGCTTGGAGGAGTGTATAAAGTAAACTTGTACCATCCCGAACAATTGGGGAAAGAGTTCTATTTCAAAACTTCATTAATCTACCCGCTGAACTATAAATCAAAAGATGAATTGGTGAATGTGCTTCGAAGAAACATCGATAAAGCAAAAGCCCGGAGACAGCGCCTTCCGCATAATGCGTTAATGAGTTGATTATTACTCTTCCCGCTTGAGATGAGGAAGTACCTTGCTGGCGCTTTTTGGTGTCCCCAGTTTCAAAATATCCGCGGGTTGGTGACAAATGATGGCTTTGCCATTAAAGATGGCAATCGGGCTTTTAATGAGTTGCGGGTTGTGCATGATAACATCCAGCCAACCCGTCATGGTATAGGTTTGATCACCAACTTTCGATTTGTAGTCGGGGTGGGATTGATCGAGCAAAGCCACAGGCTCCACACCCAGCATGGTAATCACTTCTTTCCAGTACGTAGGTCCAAATTTTTCATTCAGCGAGTCAACTTCATTAATGTGACTGCATATATCCAGGGCCATGGCTTTTGTCTTCTTGCCATCGCTCGACTGTGGATTGTAAAGCAGAAACATTTCATTCGGGTGAAACTGCATGGTTTTTCTGTTTGATGGATGAAGCTACAAAATTTCAGGTCAATCTGAAAGCGTAAATCAGTTAACGGTCACCTCATTGGCTAAACCCATGGCATTAAAGCGCACAATAAGCTTAACCGACCCCGATGATGACGAATTACACGATGGTGCCGGAGAGATAAAGTAGGTGTAGAATTTCTGATTGCGTTTGTACAATTCGTTCTGATCGGGCCTGCCCAGGAGTTTTATAAGTTGCTTTTCATCCAGCGCCAGTAATTTGACTTTTTGTTCAGTTACAGATTGCTGCATCTCCAGTCGCTTGCCTTTGCAGCCATTCAAATCTCCTTTCCAGGTTTCCAGATTAATATTGTCGAGTGTGGGAAGTGGTTTTCCGCAGGATACGATGAGCAGCAGAATAAAAATGAGATTAAGCCAGCTGTACCGTTGCATGCTTTTTGTTTAGCGTGTAAAACCACACGAATGAAATTAAAAAATAAATACCTGCAAGCGTGTAACACCAAATGGGTAAACTCAGGTAATAGGTTAATACCGCCAGCACTACGGGATAAGAAACAATTCTGATCCACTCTGACCACACCACCCATCGTTTGTTTTCAAACAGCACCCCGCAGTTCACTACCACCACCGAAATCAAAACAGTAATACCGCCCTTTTCGAGCAATGAAAATTTTGAGGCATTGAACAGAAACAGGGCAGTGCCAAGAAGGCATAGCGTGTACTGAAACAACACATAATAATTCAAGGCCACCGGGGCCGGAGTGTCATATTTTTTATACGTGGATTTATCCACTTCCGGTGCTGCACGGTATCCTCCCAGGTAATCAGGAAGCCAGCCGGGCTTTTTGAAAAGGTATTTGAACTTATCCGACCATGCGGGAATACGTTTTAAATCCTGTCCCATATCCGCGTAGTGGCTGAAGTTGGCCCACACCGCATTCCAACTGTTAATGGGTTTGGTAATGCCATAGGTAGGTCTTTCTTCTTCTTCCTGAAACGTGCCAAACATCTTGTCCCAGATGATTAATGTGCCCGCATGATTTTTATCGATATACTTCGGATTACGGCCGTGGTGCACCCGGTGATGGGAGGGCGTGTTAAATACGTACTCAAACCAGCCCATTTTATTGATCGCTTCGGTATGAATCCAGAATTGATAGAGCGTTATAAAAGCAGACATCAAAGCAAAGTCGAGGGTTCTGAAACCAATAAAAGCCAGGGGCAGACTGAAGGCGAAAGTCCATACTACTTGTAATGAACTTTGGCGTAAGGCAACAGAAAGGTTATACTCTTCACTTTGATGATGCACTACATGTCCGCCCCAAAACAGGTTAATCTCATGGCTCATCCTGTGCGCCCAGTAGTAAGCAAGGTCGGCAAGCAGAAAAAGCATAAGCCAATAAAACCACGTGCGGTCGAGGGTGAAGAATGCAAAGTGTTCGAACAAAAACTGGTAAATGCCAATCGCGAAAATCCGGAGAAATAATCCGGAGAGCTGACTGGTTATGCCGCAACTTAGGTTAGCAATAGCATCGGGCAACCGGTATAGTTTCTGATGGGTAAAGCGTTCCACCAGCAGTTCTACACCAATCAGGATAAAAAAGATAGGGATGGAAAGTACAATTGGGTTTACGTTCAAGGTGTTTTGTTGTTTATTTGCGGGGCTAATTTACAAACATGATTTTAAAAGTTTTCAGAGGGGTTTGGTTCATTTCGTTTCTGGCTGTTATAGCCAACCTGATGTGGGTTTATGCAGGTTTGCCAGAGCAGGTGGTAGTAAGGGAGTTGGAAGCTTCTTCCTATGCCATCGACAGGGATGTGTTGTTTTATGCCTGGCTGGCCATTGTGGGAATCGTGAATACGATGGCTTTTGTGTTTGGGAAATCAGCCTCTTCGGATGAGGCATTTCGTACCTGGTTTACCGGATTGGTAATTACTATTAATATCTTCCTGGTTATTGGCTTTAGTTTTATTGGCCTGTATAACAGCACCGAAAAATTTGATTTCAGCCGGGTAGGGGTAGTACTTTATCTTGGTCTGGGCTTAATTGGAGTTTGGATAACCAGTTGGCCTGTAATTGTGCTGTTCAAAAAAATATCGACCTGATATTTAAGTTCCAGAACTAATTCTCTATCACCTGTTAATCAATATCTTATATCTCTTGAGTTTATAAATTTTTGTAGTTGAACAAAGTTACAAATCACTTGTAGTGATGTTAAAATTCACTTTATTGGCAGATAACCTCATTTTTTAAACTGGTTGTTTTAAATTTTTATGGCTAAAGCTTCAAAACCTGAAAAAGCATCATCCATTTTTGATTATACCGAAGACAGCATAAAGTCACTTGACTGGCGGGAACACATCCGGCTTCGACCGGGTATGTACATTGGTAAACTGGGAGACGGTTCTTCCAAAGACGATGGCATTTATGTGCTGGTAAAAGAAGTGATGGATAACGCTATCGATGAGCACATGATGGGGCATGGAAAGACCATCGATATCAAAATCACCGATAAGGGCGTTACCGTACGTGATTACGGGCGGGGTATTCCGCTGGGTAAGGTGGTGGATGTGGTTTCCAAGATCAACACCGGTGCAAAATATGATTCAGGAGCCTTTCAAAAATCGGTAGGATTGAATGGAGTAGGTACAAAGGCGGTCAATGCGTTGTCCAACTATTTTAAGGTGCAGGCTTTCCGCGATGGCCAAACCAAGTTGGCCGAATTCAAAAAGGGTGTACTGACCAACGATCCGCGGGCCGGCAAAACCAGTGAACGTAACGGTACGCTGGTTGAATTTGAGCCAGATAACACCATGTTCAAGAATTACCACTTCATTCCGGAATACCTGGAAGACCTGATGTGGAACTACGCCTTCCTGAATGCGGGCCTAACCATTAACTATAACGGTAAAAAGTTTTACTCCAAGGATGGTTTACTTGATCTGCTTAAGCAGAAAACCGAGCCGGAGGAATTACGCTACCCGATTATCCATATCACCGGCAACGATATTGAGTTTGCCCTCACGCATGGCAATCAGTACGGTGAAGAATACTATTCTTTCGTGAATGGTCAGAACACCACACAAGGCGGAACACACTTGGCAGCGTTTCGGGAAGGGTTGATTAAAGGGGTTCGGGAATTCTTCAAAAAAGACTTTGATGCTTCCGATATCCGCGCCAGCGTTATTGCCGCTATTGCCGTGCGGGTGCAGGAACCGGTGTTTGAGTCACAGACAAAAACAAAACTAGGGTCCATCAACATGGCCCCCGATGGACAGTCAGTTCGCTCCTATGTTGGCGACTTTGTAGCCAAAGAAATTGAAATTTACCTGCACAAGAATTCATCGGTGGCCGATGCCATGCTTAAGCGCATCATGCAATCGGAACGCGAACGCAAGGAGATTGCAGGGATTAAGAAATTAGCCAATGAGCGGGCCAAAAAGGCCAACCTTCACAATAAAAAGCTGCGCGATTGCCGCTTTCATTTTGATGAAAAAGATGAACGCGGGTTCGGCTCCATGATTTTCATTACCGAAGGTGACTCGGCCAGTGGCTCTATTACCAAATCAAGAAATGTTGAGACGCAAGCCGTCTTCTCACTAAGGGGCAAGCCGTTAAACTGTTTTGGCTTAACCAAAAAAGTGGTGTATGAAAATGAAGAATTCAACCTGCTGCAACATGCGCTGAATATTGAAGATGGACTGGATACACTTCGTTATAACAAAGTCATTATTGCCACCGATGCCGATGTTGACGGTATGCACATCCGCTTGTTGCTGATGACCTTTTTTCTGCAGTTCTTCCCCGACCTGGTAAAAGCCGGGCATGTGTTTATTCTGGAAACTCCGCTTTTCCGGGTACGCAATAAGAAGGAAACCATCTATTGCTACAGCGAAGAAGAAAAACAAAATGCCGTAAGCAAGTTGGGCAGTAAACCAGAGATTACACGCTTCAAGGGATTGGGTGAAATTTCACCGGAGGAATTCGGGAAGTTCATTGGCGATAACATCAGGCTGCAGCCTGTGTTGCTGCATAAGGACAGTCACTTGAAGGATATCCTGGAATTCTATATGGGTAAAAATACGCCCGATCGTCAGGAGTTTATTATTGATAACCTGCGGATTGAATTGGATAAGATTGAAGCCAATGAAGTGGAGGAAATAGCGGTTTAAACTTTTTTGAAGAATTATTCCTATATGGCCAAGTCTGAAGAACTAGTTATCCCTGAGGAGCGCATTATGGCACGTATCTTTCTTCTTCGAAAAGAAAAGGTAATGCTGGATTTTCACCTTGCAGAGTTGTATCAGGTTAAAACAAAAGCTTTGAAGCAAGCCGTCAGACGTAATATCGATAGATTTCCTGATGATTTTATGTTTGAACTCACCCAGGAAGAGTGGTCCGTCTTGAGGTCACAGTTTGTGACCTCAAAGTCAGACTGGGGAGGTATTCGATACCCACCTTTCGCCTTTACGGAGCAGGGAGTGGCCATGCTATCCAGTATATTAAGAAGTAAGCGGGCAATTGATATGAACATTGCAATTATCAGAACCTTTGTGTTTCTAAGACGAATGGTGTCTGGTTATAAAGATATCATGAGAAAACTTGAGACGATGGAGCGCAAATACGAAGGTCGTTTTAAAGAAATATACAACACCCTCAACTATCTTATTAATCCACCGGAAGGAGAGAAGAGACCAATCGGATTTAAACGAAAAGACGAGAAAGAAAAATGAGTAAGAAAAAGTCTGCACCCGTAAGACCTAAAAAATCAAAAGCTGAAAATAAGGGAGATGATGGAGCCCACTCAGTAGGCGTGGATGGCCTGTATGAGAATTGGTTTCTTGACTATGCCTCCTATGTAATTCTGGAGCGTGCCGTGCCTCGTATCGAAGACGGCCTGAAGCCGGTGCAACGCAGGATCATGCACTCGTTGAAAGAGATGGATGACGGCCGCTTTAATAAGGTGGCTAATGTGATCGGTAATACTATGCAGTACCATCCGCATGGTGATGCCGCCATAGGAGAGGCCATCGTAAATATCGGGCAGAAAGATATTCTTATTGAAACGCAGGGTAACTGGGGCGATGTACGTACAGGCGACAGCGCAGCCGCACCCCGTTACATTGAAGCCAGGCTATCAAAGTTTGCGCTGGATGTTGTTTATAATGCTCAGACTACCGAGTGGCAACTTTCGTATGATGGACGTAAAAAGGAGCCTGTAACACTGCCTGTCAAATTTCCGCTATTGCTGGCTAATGGCGTTGAAGGTATTGCCGTAGGGCTTTCAACCAAAATATTACCCCACAATTTTTGTGAACTGATTAAGGCGTCTATCGATGTATTAAAGGGTAAAAACCCCAAAGTTTTCCCCGATTTTCCTACAGGGGGCATTGGCGATTTTACCGAGTATAACCAGGGTCTGAGGGGAGGTAAAATAAAGGTCAGAGCAAAAATTGATATAGTTGACAAAAAGACACTGGCCATCAGAGAGATACCATTCTCTACCACTACCACTTCTTTGATGGAATCCATCGTAAAGGCCAGCGAAAAGGGGCAGATAAAAGTGAAGCAGGTGGTGGATAATACCGCTAAGGATGTGGAAATACAGATCCACCTGCAGCCGGGTCAATCGCCCGAAGTGGCCATGGATGCGCTCTATGCCTTTACGGATTGCGAAATAAGCATTTCGCCTAATGCCTGCGTGATTGTGGAAGATAAACCGCAATTCATGACGGTAAATGATATTCTGAAGTACAATACCCAACAAACCGTAAAGCTGCTAAAGCAGGAGTTGGAGATCAAAAAGGCCGAATTGAAGGAGAAAATCCTGTTTTCATCCCTGGAGAAGATATTCATCGAAAACCGCATTTACCGCGATATTGAAGAGTGCGAAAGCTGGGAAGAAGTTATTAAAACCATCGATAAGGGCCTGAAACCCCATAAAAAGAAGTTTTACAGGGAAATTACCACCGATGATATTGTCCGGCTTACGGAAATCAAGATCAAGCGTATTTCCAAATTCGACTCGTTTAAGGCCGATGAGTTGCTCAAAGACCTCGAAAAGCAGTTAAAGGAAACGGAGCACCACCTGAAACATCTTACCGAGTATGCGATTGCCTACTACCAAAATTTGTTGGATAAATATGGTAAGGGACGTGAACGCAAAACAGAGATCAAGAGCTTCCAGTCGGTTACGGCAACGGAAGTAATCGCCATCAACCAAAAGCTTTATGTAAACCGGACCGATGGCTTTGTGGGGTATGGACTGAAACGTGATGAATATATCTGCGATTGCTCCGAGCTTGATGACATCATCGTTATCCGTAAGGATGGTAAAGCGTTGATCAGTCGTATAGCCGAGCGCGTCTTTATGGGTAAGGATATTTTGTACATAGGCGTTTGGAAAAAAGGTGACGATCGCATGGTCTATAACCTGATCTATTCTGATGGTAAATCCGGTAAAGGTTTTGTGAAGCGCTTCACGATGCCAGGCGTTATCCGTGATAAGGAATATGATTTAACGCAAGGTCATCCGAACTCGAAGATTCATTATGTAACGGGTAATCCGAACGGTGAAGCTGAGATCGTTGAAGTGAAGTTGTCGCAGTCGAGCACGGCCCGCAAAAAAATATTTGAATTTGATTTTGCTGATCTGGAAGTGAAAGGTCGTGGCGCGCGTGGTAATATTCTTACCAAGTATCCCATCCGTAAAGTCGACTTTTTGCAAGCGGGTACTTCAACCTTAGGTAAATTGAATTTGTGGTACGATGCCGATGCCGGTAAGCTGAACAAAGATGAGCGCGGCAAGTACCTCGGCAAGTTTGCAGGCGAAGATCAGATTATCACCTTCCTGCGCAACGGTTCCTATCGGATAACCGGCTATGATTTAACCACCCGCTTTGATCCGGAAAAAACCCTGGCTGTGGAGAAGTTCAATCCTAAAAAAGTGATCTCGGCTGTGTACATCGATGGGGAGTCGAAGCAGCATATGGTGAAGCGTTTTAAAGTAGAGACTACTACAGCTGACAAAGAATTCGGGTTTATTTCGGAAGCCATAGGTTCGCGCCTTGTATTGGTAACAACGAGCGATACACCGGAAATTGAACTTGAGTTAATTAAAGGAAAGGACAAAAAGAAGGTTACGGAGGTCATCAACCTGGAAGATTTGGTGGATGTGAAAGGATGGAAGGCACTGGGCAACCGGCTCAGTCAGTTTAAGGTTACCAAGGTACATTTACCGGACGAGCCGGAAGATCAAGCCCCTGACGAAGCTGACGACACTGAGGCGACCGAAACCGGAAAGGGTGGCGAGTCGCCAAAAAAAAAAGAAGGGGAGCCCAACGAGCAAGCCAGCCTCTTCGAAGAGCCCAAAAGCCAAAGCAAAGACGACAGCAACCAAGGCAAAAAAGCAAAGCCAAAAGTCGAGCAGGCAAGCCTCTTCGAAGCGCCCAAGCCAGCTGAAAAAAGCGAGCAAAGCCAAAGCGAGAAAAGTGAGCCGAAAACGGTAGTCAAGAAAACAGACAAGCCATCGCAAGGCGGTAAAGCATTTGGTGTGGGGGAAACGATTGAGTTGGAGTTATAAGATGGTGTATTATTTATACTTTTGATCTGAACCTGCATGTTCAGTAATGCTGCTTATACCCTTCATCTCCATTGCCGGAATTGCCATTGCGCTGTTTACCTGTAGTCTTATTGCCACAAAAGGTAATATTCGTCTTACTGATGGATTATTGATTTCATGGCTCCTGGCACTTGCGCTAAACCAAACTTATTTTCTGCTAACCGGTTTTGAATTTTCACAGCTGGTGAGCATCTCGCCTGCCTTGCATCTGGTAGGTATTTCAACGGTTTTACTGCATTCACCATTGTTGTATCTGTTTGCCAGGTTTTCTTTTTCTAAAAGCCTGAAGGGGTCTGAAGTAATCCATGCTCTTCCTTTTATATTTTTCCTGCTCAGCTTTGGTATATTGCTTGTAATTCACCCGGATAGCCTCACTTTCAAGTATGGGTTTATCTGGTTTACTGAGAGCATTGTTCCATTTAACTACTATGGGCTTTTTCTTGCATTTGTTGCAGGTGCATATACCATTGCTGCTTTTCTGGCAATACGCAAACACAAAGCGCATCTTAGCCAAACCCAATCCAGTGAAATCCGAAACGTGCTCAATTGGCTGCAATATTGGATTGTTGCCGCAATTATCTTCTTTATTGCCACTTATCTTGCCGTAGAGTTATCGGTTTCTAACCGACAATACGATTCCCGGTTTACATTCCAGGTGGTTAGCGTGTTTATCACCTTCTATATTGTTTATGTAAGCTTTTGGGGAATACGTAAAACCGATGCATTCCGGAATTTGGCGCCAATCGGGCTGGATCTTTCAACCCCGTTTGTTACCAATGATAAAGATGCGGATGAGCTGGCGCAGGCATTACAAGAATCACTCGAACGAGATCAGCACTATCTTGATCCTGATCTTTCTTTAATCAGGCTGGCTGAAATCATGAAAACTCCTCCCGGTAAGCTATCCTATGCTATCAATAATTGTTTGGGTAAGAACTTTTATGACTTTGTAAATGAATATCGGGTAAAGGAGTTTTTAAAACGGCTTTCTGAAAAGCAATATGCCCACCTTTCACTGCTTGGTTTGGCCTTCGAATGTGGATTCCGGTCCAAATCAACGTTTAATGCTTTTTTCAAGAAGCAAACCGGTCAAACACCGTCAGCATACAAGAAAAACCTGGAAAAGAAGTCCGTTTAAATTTCTGCGGACGCTCCAACTTTCGGTTGTAAATACTTTTGGCTCATGGATTCATAAAATCTTTGTGAGTTATGATACGACCAATTTTACTCGCTGGTGCCTGCATTTCATTTACGATGCTGTGGGCGCAAGACACTACCCTTAAAATATCTGTACAAAAAGTTCAACCCGGGCAAGGACACGTTCGGGTCTGTTTATTCGATAATGAAAAGGATTTTTTAAATCGTGCCAGGCAATGTATTGATGTTGAAGCTACCGGTGAAACTTCAGTTCAAACTACTTTTCAGCAAGTAGAGAATGGCACTTATGCTGTGGTTGTTTACCAGGACATGAACAGTAATGGTAAACTGGACAGAAACTGGATGGGGTTACCTGCAGAACCGTATGGTTTTTCGAATAATCCATCAACGCTATTCGGGCCACCGTCATTCAGTAAAGCGTCTTTTCAACTCACAAAGTCAACATCCATAATCATTCGCTTATGAAGGCGTTTATTCGGCTGTTGCATTTCCAAAGCCGGATACTTTATTATACCGGACTTATTCATTTTGTTCTTGCTATCGTTTTCTTGCTGTTGATGGGTATGGATTCCCGTACCGTGCAACAGGAAAGTGTTTGGTTAAAGCCATTTCGCTTTGCTGTTTCCATCGGTTTATTCACGTGGACATTCGCCTGGTTTACAGGCTTTGTTCAAAAATATACCCGTACAATCAGAGTACTTAACAGGCTGATAGCTACATGCATGTTTATTGAAATTATATTGATCAGTATGCAATCAGTTAGGGGAGTAGATTCCCATTTCAATGTGAGCACACCTTTTGATGCAACTGTTTTCTCCATCATGGGTGGTGTTATTGGATTTAATGCCATTGTTGTAGCCATTTGGTTTATAGTTTACAGCTTTTTCGAGAAGGGCGGAGAAGAATATCGCTCATCTGTTAGTTGGGGATTGTTGCTCTTTCTGTTGGGTAACTTTTCCGGGTACTTGCTTACCCGGTATGGCTGGCCCTCTGCTATACCAGAAGTAACTCAACACATGCCACTTACGGATTGGAAAATGAGCCTTAAAGACCTTCGTATATCCCATGCGTTAGGCTTGCACGCGATACAGGTATTGCCATTATGCCGATATGTTATTGGCAGGTTGCGATGGAATGGTTTGCTTTTACATTTGGCAGGGGTTGTTTATGGGGTAATATATTTCTTGACTGTGATTTATAGCCTGGAACTTTAAGGATTTTCGAAATCGAAGATGATTATTAGGATATTGTAGCTATGCTGACTTCCGCAAATCTTCTCCTTCAGCAACGTTGGTTTTCTTGCAGCCCAATGGCAGTTATATTTTGAGATGGCTTCTTACTTAAAACTTCATGTTCTCATGCTTATCCCAAATACCCCAATAGGCGCCAACATCACCTTCGGCCCCCACTTTCCAGGATTCATCGAAGGATGAGAAATAGAATACTTTGATATCTTCTTCCTTCGACCACTTTTGTGTATTGATGAAATACTTGATGAAATTTTCTTCCGAGGGCATGGCGGCTCCAAAGTTAGTGCCTTGACTAGGCCAACCCGTCTCGCTGATGATCACCGGCTTACCGTTGGCCGCGCGAACAGCCCTGTTATACATTTCTTTCATGTACAACAAGGAATAGTCGATATGACATCCTTCCCAATAGGGGTAGCAATTGGCCAGTATCACATCACATGCCGCGGTGATTCTCGGCTTTACATCAAATTCAAAATATGCATCAACATAGCCAACCGGAATACCAGGTATGGCCTGCTTAACCCGATTGATAAAGGCGATTAGTTCATCCTCGGTTAAGTCGCCACGAAGCATCACTTCATTGCCTACTGCGGCTATATCAACATATCCTTCTTTCGCAATTTTAATGAGGTTTTCTAACTCCTGCTGATTTATCTTGTCATCGTTGCCTAACCATGCGCCTACCAGTGTTTTGATTCCGTACTCTCTTGCAATTTTCGGAATGAGTTCGTTCCCTTCCGTGCAGGAGAATGAACGGACCCATTTGGTATAGGGCCGGATGATTTCCATTCTTCTTCTTATTTGTGTTTCAGTGAGGATATCACCTGGCTTTTGTCCTTCGGTATACGCGCTAAAGCCGATGCCATACATCCTGGCATTCAAAACTTTTCTAAATAGTTCACGCAATGATTCGGCAGTAACTCCTTCAAACGAAAGACCCGCCAGCGATAATAATTTTTCAGCTTTAGACGACATAGTTACTTGTATTTTAGATTCTCATTTTTGTCCCAGATTCCCCAGCGTTGTCCTACATCACCTTCATGACGAACTTTCCATGATTCATCGAAGGAAGAGAAGTAAAACATTTCGATGTTTTCGCTCTTTACCCAGTTTTGGGTATTGATAAAATACCGCATGGCATTGGCCTCCGAGGGTTGTGCCTCTCCGTTATTGGAACCCATATCCGGCCAGCCTGTTTCCGTGATGATAACCCGCTTGCCTTTGGCAGCTTCTGTGGCCACCAGGTACATTTGTCTCAAATATCCGGATGCCTGATCAATGTGACAACCTTCCCAGAACGGGTAGCAATTTGCCAGCACCAGATCGCAGGCATCCACCAATGCAGGATGTTCATTAAACTGGTAGTACGCATCGACATAACCAACCGGTATATTCGGGAGTGCCTGCTTCACCCGATGAATGTACTGTAGCAACTCCTGCTCAGTTAAATCATTGCGCAACAGCACTTCATTTCCAACCACAGCGATATCAATAAATCCCTTTTGTGCCAGCTTGATTAATGCTTCGATCTCCTTTTCGTTATTCGCTTTATTGCTGTCAATCCATGCGCCCGCCATCACCTTCAGGCCTTTTTCCCGGGCAACTTTAGGAATAAACTCATTTCCATCCGTGCAGGAGAACGAACGCACCCATTTTGTATAGGGTGCTAGAATCGCCATCCTCTTTTGTATCTGCTCTTCTGATAAATTGTCGCCAATGTTTTGCCCCTCCAGGTACGGGCTAAAGCAAATTCCGTGAAGTCCGTTGTTTAAGGTTTTGCCGACCAGTTCTTTGATCTCCGAATTTGATTTAGTGGCAAAATTGATGTCAGATGCTACTGCCGGTATATCTCTACGTGATAAAAATTTCACCTGTTGATAGTACGAAGTGAATTTTTCTTTCTTGCCTTCCTTGCGTTTATTCAGCTCTGCGCGTATCTCGTTGGCGCGCTGTTCATCCACATTGTAATTGCGCATGACATACATCGCAATCAGTGTACCCGTAATCGGAAGTCCGGAGAAAAATGCCCGTAAACCGGTGATGGCACCTTCGGGCTGAACATCAGCACCGGAATCAAACCCTACAAGAGTCATGATTACACCACTTAATCCACCGGCAATGGCGAAACCAAATTTCACCATCCACCAGTAAATGGCACCGAATGTTCCCTCTCTTCGCAATCCGGTGTTCAGTTCATCCATATCGATTACATCGGCCGTCATCGACATCATCAGCACAAACAGACTTCCGATACCGAAGGAGAAAAGCGGCAATGCAAAGATGAACATATACGGTTTACCCGGAATAAACAGAAACCATAACAGGATATAGCCGATAATCGATACTCCCTGGGAGGCAATAAAGGCATTCCGTTTGCCTATTCTTTTGGACAGCCGGGTAACAATCGGGATAACAAGAAAGGTTGTACCGAGTGCACCTAAACATCCAAACAGTGTGGGCCAGACACCCGCTGCCCCTGCATCACCGTTAAACAGGTGGTATACAATAATGAAGAAAGAAAATGCTGCAACGGTATTGAAGGCATTAAAAACCAAAAAAGTGGCAATACAGAGTTGTTTGAATGGTTTTAGCTTAAATGCTTCTTTGAAGCCGGAAAGTATTTTTTTAAGGCTGCCCCCAATGGTTGAAAGACTAAGCGGGGAGTAATTTTCATTCAGCGTAGATTTACTTTTAATAAATACAGCAGGCACCATGGCACACAGTGCAAATATGATCCCCACATAAACGGCCAGTGTTCGTGTAGCCACATCAGCAGACTCAAACAGGGTATTGTCATACATGATCACCCAAAACCATGGCGCAATCACCCACGCCCACTGACCAATCCATTGTGCAACACCCATAATGCTGGTGCGTTCATGAAAATCATTACTCATTTCATAGCCCATCGCCACATACGGAACACTGAAAATGGTGAGGCCAAAATAAAATATGAATGACCAAAGCATGAAATAGATAAAATTATATTCGAGACCATTGGCTCTATATAACTGCCACATCACAACAAAGGCAAGCCCCATAACAATAGCTCCGATGAATACATATTGTCTTCGTCTTCCCCATCTGGATTTTGTATTGTCAGAGATGAAACCCATAATAGGATCGGTGAAGGCATCAAATATTCTGGGAAAAAGGTATATAGTTCCCCACATCCAACCGGGAAAGCCAAGATCTTTTACCAGCACCACCATAAAAATTCCCAGCACGGCAGGAAACATCTGATTGGCGAGCATGCCTAAACCGAAGGCAACTTTCTGACCGAACGGAACTTGAGTTGTGGTTGCTGACATGGAAGTTATTTTTAGTTAGCGGTGAGTATAATTTGTTAAGCTTTTCAGTTACCGATACACGGTATGTTCTATTTTGCAGGCGGTGCCTTTACATCATTCATCAGTTTCTTTACATCTCCGTCATAGGTATTAGTGATCGTGTTGCCACCTCGCGTGAGGCCCTTGAAAATCCCTTTGTCCACCAGCTCCCACATCGGATATTTCGCTTTGCCTGTTACATCAAACAGTCCGAAGTGATTTTCTGAGCCGTTCGGATTCCCCGCATCTTTCCACACTTCATCAAACGCTTCGAAGTAAAAGCACGATATGCCTGCCGCGTTAGTCCATTCACGCATGTGTTTGTAGTAAAGTCCCTGCTTATACTCATCGGTAGCATGCGAGCCCTCAGGGCCATAGAAACCATCGGAGACGGTTGCCCAGCCCGTTTCACCAATGTGAATGGGTTTATCAACCCCCAGACTTTTCATGTATTTCGAGACAGCGTCATATTGCGATTTGGCGAATGCCACAGCACGCAGCATGGCGGCATCAGTTTTTTCAATCTCTGCAAGTTGTTTTTCTTCAGCGGGTACGCGCCAAAAATCAGGATTGTAATGTGTGTTGTGATAGGGATAGGTGTGCATGGAAATGTAGTCCACAGCCTTAATTAGTTTCGCCAGGTCTTCTGTGTGATAGCTGGCATCACCGCCACCCCAGGACGCAAAGTCATCAGATGAAGTGATCCATAGTTCTTTGGAAAGTTTACCCGATGCTTTAAGCGACTGCAGGTGGTTTACCCACTTCAGTATGACAGAAGGCTGAACGTAATAACTGGCAGCCCACTTCACCATGGCTTCATTACCCACCGCAAGTATTTTTACAATATCCGGATACTGATTAGCCAGCGCTACAGCCCTTTCTATCTCACCTTCATTTTGTTCGCTTTCAATGTTATGATCGGGCTCAAGACCGGTCCATGCATTTTTACAATCTATCCAGGCGCCCAGCATCATGTACATTTCAAAATCGGGATCAGCACTCTTTAACTCACGGATGGCTTTGAGTAAGTTGGATGCGTGAGGGAACTGGACATTGTAGGTCCGCACGATCCTGATACCCATGGCGGATAAAATCTTCAGATCTTCTTTTAGTTGCTCCACGGTGGGCTGAATTGTTCGTGATTTTTCCCGGTAACCTTCGTAGCAAATGGCCTGGTAAGCTGCGTTGCCTAAAATATCTTTCGCTGTCACTTCTTGTTGTTTGGTTGATTGATCTTCGTGTTGTTCTTTTTGTTTATTGCTGCAGGAAAAGCTGATCATGAATGCGATTCCGATACCAAGTATTCCTGGAATCTTGTTCATGGTATTTGATATCTTTTGAAATCCATAGTTCATAGTGATTGGTTATAGTTCAACCCGTATCCAAAAGGAAAGAGCGGTTCAATTGTGTTATCCCAATAATTCGGGCCGTACTTTCCGATATAATCTGCTTCCGATTTAGGCCAGGAGTGTGGGAGCTTTCCCTTGAAGTCATGTTTACCGTATAAGACTTCAGCAATGCCATCGCCTTCAGAACCCGGTAACCATGCCGCTACAAAAGCATCGCACTGATTAATTTGATCGGTAACGACCAGCGGCCTTCCTGAAATCAGGATCACTACAGTTTTAATTCCTTTAGCCGTGTAGGTCTCAAAAATTTGCTGATGTGCTTCAGTAAGCGTGAGCTGATACTTGTTCATCTCTCCGCCAACGTCACCGAAGAACTCAGCATAGGGCGTTTCACCTACAACAATCACAGCCACGTCAACATTGTCGTAACCGGCAAGTCCGTCTTTGTCGTACAGCACTTCACCGGCAGTGTGTTTTATGAAACCATCCAAAATCGTGGTAGCTCCTTTGTAATTTTCTGTCGTTCCCTGCCAGTTCACCGTCCAGCCACCAGACTGCAGCCCGCAGTTGTCGCCAAATTCGCCAACCACCACAATCCTGGCGTCTTTCTTCAGCGGCAATATGTTGTTGCGATTTTTAAGTAGCACCAAAGATTCCCGCACGGCTTGTCGCGCCACGTTCCGGTGTTCCTGAATGCCGATCGTGCTGATCAGGCTTCCATCCGGAAAGGGATTATCAAAAAGACCCATCCGGAATTTCTGTCGTAAAATTCTGCGCACGGCATCGTCAATTCTTTCTTGTGAGATAACACCGTTCAGCACTCCGTTCTTTACACCTTCCTGGAACAGGCCCAGATCTCCATCCACCGCCATCACCATATCGATACCGGCATTGATTATGTCGTTCCCGCCAAAACGGGAGTAAGCCTTCCAGTCGGACACAACAATGCCACCGAAATTCAACTCCGCTTTTAACAATCCGGTGATCATGGCTTTGTGCGCATGCATCGGTACTCCATCCAGCGTATTGAAGGATGCCATTACTGAACCCACACCGCTTGCAATGGCCGCCTGGTAGGGTGGAAGGAGTTGCTGTCTGATTTCATCCAGACTCAGTGTTGTATTTCCACCCTCCACACCAAAGTCGGTGGCACCATCACCAATAAAATGCTTGGCGGTTGCCATCACCGTAAAGGGTTCTGTCAACCCCTGGTGCCCGCGGATGGAAGCTTTGGTTAATTCAGCAGTCAACTCTGTGCTTTCTGAAAAAGCTTCATAAACGCGTCCCCATTTTTCATTGAACGGAATGGCGACACAGGGTGAAAAGACCCAGTTAAAGCCTGTTGCTTTTGATTCAATTGCGGTGATTGCCGCGGCTTTCTCTACCAGTCCGGCATTTCGCGATGCTCCCAGGCCAATGTTGTGCGGAAAGATGACAGCGCCATCATACGTATTTTGTCCGTGCACGGCATCAACACCGAATAACAACGGTATTCCCAGACGAGTAGACAGCGCCTGCTTTTGCAGTTCGGTAAATTTTGCCTGCCATTCGGCAGCATCATTGCCGGGTGTTGGCCCCTGCGTATGTATAATTGATCCGATGAATTTTGTGTTGATTTCATTGAGGGTAATATCATCAAAATGCCGCACCTGTGTCATCTGACCGATCTTCTCATCGAGGGTCATCTGAGCGAGCAATTTCTCAACTTTTTGTTCCAGGTGCCGGTTGTTCTTCATTTCAGTAGTATAGATTGATTCATCTGAACAACCACGCGCACCACCTCACCGGTTCGGCCCGCAATTTTCTGACTGGTCAGTTTATCCAGCCTGAGGTTTTCCGATTTGGAAATACTGCCATCTGAAAAAACAATTTGAAGCCCTGACTGCGCAGCAAGTTTGTATACCACCGGTACCTGGCAGTACGTAAAGCATAACGATTTCTCTTCCACTGGTAATTCAGTGTTTTCACCTTTTACATTGATATAGCTGAAGACTTGCGGGATGGATAAGAATTCATTCTTTCTCAGCATACACGGGTTAAAGTGAATCTGGCCATCCTGCACAGAAATACCCAACTCACCAAAACGCGATATAATATCTTCCTTCACCTGGCCGGTCATACCAGGCTGTTGTGCTCCTTTGTTGGCAGGAGTATGGGAGTACGGATCGGTAGGAAATGCTCCGTACAGCGAAGGGGATTTATGAACGCCTATACCTTCATTGATTTCGTAGTAATGCTGCAAAAGTTTGCTAACCAGCGTTTCATTGTCCTTCTCGTGAATGGCCTTGAGGCAACATTCCTGCACGGCCAACTGGAGTTTGGAAACCATGTGCCAGTAAATTGATCCTAAACCTTCGTAGCCAAAAAATGTTCCTGACCGGCCGGTGAATGCTTTATGATTGAAAACCTTTTCGAAAATTGCCAGCACCTCATCCTTCGCAGAAGATGTTACCTGATACGCACCAGCTAATTCATCCAGAGCTTTTTGAAGGTCAGTTGCATTGTTGAAATTACCATTGAAGTGGTAATTACCCTGAATATCCTGTTCAACGATACGGGTATTCCCCTCGCGCAGCAGTTGAGTCAGCAGGGTTGATTTTGCAATATCCGATTTATCAATGTTATTCTTGACCAGAAAACCGGGTAAGTCTTTATTGGGATACAGGAGGTAGCTAAACTGATCCTCCCGGTAGAGCTTACTTGCCCGCAGACTGTCCAGTGTTACAAGTACTTCTTTAGATGTTAAATAGCCGGAACTTAAAATAGCCACTTGCCCTTCGAGCATTTCAGGGAGGTAGGAAATGGATATCTCTTCACTATTTTCAACAGTCATCAGATTATACGCGCGATACAGGTTATCCGGTCTTTTGCTGGCGCGAATGGTGTGCTCCAGGTAGCTGAGACAAACGGATGAAAACTCAACCAGGTCATGTATGGATAACGGCTTTCGCTGATCACGGAAGGATTGATGGTATATTTTCTGCCTGTAGTTGCTGCCGGCCATGCCCAATCCGTCAAGAATTGCTTTCTTGTCCTTGTTGTTAATCGGTCCGGAAAGCAAGTGCTGATGATTCAATAGTGTATTGCTGATCTCTTCAAAGAAGACAAGTAATTCTTCCGAAACCTTTACCTCGTTGATTTTACTTTGTTCGAGCAGTGTTTTGAAAAAAGCCATAAACCTTCGCAGGTAACAAAGCGTCACCACCGACACACCGTTTCCAACCAACGCATTGTTGGCATCATTCCATTCGGGGCGCTGGGTATTCATCCAGATGCCGCCTTCGGGTATGAAGTTGGATAGCTTGGCTAAAACGGTGGCAAGAATTTTTTCAATAAAGTTGACATGATGAATTGTACCCTTTCTGTTTTCAAGCACAGCACTGTCTGCGCCAAGCGATGACCAACGTTCCTGTATGGCGTGGTCAAGCTTATGATCAAAATCAATGGTGTCTTTGGGATTTCTTAGGATGTCTTCGTAGGGCTTTATTTTATACGGCACGTTGGCATAAACAAATATTTCCTCGTTGAAATATTCAGCGAGTCTTCCGGGTACATGACTCTCGGCAAACTCCAGAAACTTCAGCAGGTAGATAATCTGATGATCGCCCCAATAGCCAATGTACGACCACGGATCATCCGCTTCAATTTTTTCCCAGTCGATACCATTCTTTGTAATCCTGTAGGGATTATATCCATCGAAAGTCGATGCATTCAGGAACTTGAAGATCATCCCTTCAATAAATGCAGGATAGGAGTGCGCCAGCGCTTCCCAGTTCTGGAAGATATCCCTCCAGTTGCCGGCATAGTCCAGTACTTTTGATCCGTCAGCTTCATTGATAATATTGATGGAAAACTGATTCCACGGCCTGCTCGGGTCACCATGCCTTCTGCTGAATTTCAGCGGTAAATACTCCAGGCATAACCGTTTAAGATCCTGATCATCGGAAGCGGCAGCCAGTTCCCTGACAACCGAATGTGAAATATGCCCGGGGAGGTTTTGAATGCGCTGTTTATGCCTTTCATACGCCTGCCGGTTAGCGTTGGCAATATATTTTTCGAGGTCACTCTTTTCGATTTGATAATGGTTATCAAAGATGCCTCCGCGCATAATGTTGAACATCACATTGGCGAAGTGCCTGGTGTCTTTCAGGCTGTCGGCCGTTAGTTGCAAGCCATCGGCTGCTGCATTTAGCCGGATAAGTTTTTCTGTGCCTGATTTAATGTCTTCTTTAATCCTGAACCGAAGATGCTTGTCGGTTTGTAAGGCTTTCGATACTTGAATGATCTGGGAGACACTTTGATTTACGTCAGCTACAATAACCCACTCTTTTGTGGTTTTTGACTCAAGCAAAATATCGGCATGAACAAAGTATGCTCCCTTTTCTGCCTTGATGTCCGTTTCTTGTGTAACGGGAATTCCATTTCTGAAGTTATCGAGTTGTACAGAGGAAAGGAGTCGCGTTGGATTGTCCAGTCCGGTTGACCAGGCGATCGTAGCTTTTAGTGCTTCACTCGGCTCCGCCTTATCAACGATAATGGCACTAAGTGCATAGATTCCTAATCCGCCAGCTTTGTCAAGTTCACTTCTTTTGTATGCATCCACCAGGTTGCTACGCTGGTTTTGAAGTGCACTGCCAACCCCATACGGCAAAATGTTTTGAATGCCATCGAGAAGGGAAACTTGTATCTCGGTTGCATTACCATTTATCAATCTGCAGTGTCTGACAAAACCATAGTGATTACTTGTACTCCACTGATAGTGAAAGGTCAGGTTTAAATCGTAATTGATCTCTTCGAAGATAATTGTATTGCCATAGATACTCTTATACAGGTTTCGTTGCAGGTCATATAAGTTGGAATAACGGATAGAAAATGGTTCCCAAAGGTTTGCTTTGCCGTGCTTTTGGATGCGGAAAATTGTTTTCGGCCCGGTTAGTTCTGTGGATTCTATTATTTTATCATCGGTATAATAGGGGAACAATGCATGTTCAGCATCTTTCCTTCCTGCGCTCAATCCGCCATTACTTCCAATAAACATCCAGTGGTTAGAGTCACTCAGGATGCTCATAAAAAATGGACGCATCTTATCGACATTCGAAATCTGAAAATAGCTTTCGTTGTCGATACGAACTTGCGTTAACTGAATCTGCTCGTTTTTCACCGCTTACAAATTTGGTTTAGGCAAATGGGGCTATCCTGGCTTACTTGTAAATAGGTCGAGTTTTTTTGACTCGACCTATTTTGTATTCAAGGTTATTGGTTCTTAAAATTTATGGATTCAGAACAACCGAAACATTGTCAATATTGGCAGTTACACTGCACCCTGCGTCCCCTCCACAAACTGCTTCTATTAGAAATGAAATACCTTCTGATACGTCAGTACCCGGGGCAATCGTAAAGTTGCCGGTAAAGGTTGTCCAGTTGCTACCCAGCACAGGAGCAGGGTTGAAAACATGTGTAAACGAAGCTCCTCCGGAACCTTCTCCGAATAATAGTACATTGAACACCGCTCCAGGCTGAACAACGGATCCCTTATGATCGAACCTGATGCGAACGACATCGCCCGCTTTTACAACACCAGCGCCTATTCTTTCTTGCTTAAAGGCAGGATTGCTTGGTCCTCCAGTAGCAAGTTTTCCTGACCAGGTACCACCATTGTTGGTAGTATTATCTAAGGTTGCAGATCCACCATTCTGGAATAAATTCCATCCGGTTGCGTCACCTGTTTCAAAGTCACCATTGGTTACTAAGTTGGCGCCTGGTGTACCTCCACCGGATGATTTATAGAAGTAGATATTGTCTAAATAGATGTCACCGTTTCCGTCAAACTTTAACTGAATAATATCGGCCAGGTTAACGGGCGGTGAAAAATCGGATAAGGGTATGTCAACACTGGTCCAGTTTCCATTGGTGGGTACAGTAAGAGCCTTTGCCTTTTCTGATGGCCCCGGGCTAATAACACTCACATTCAGGGCTGTTGAATTTGCCGTCCAAAAATCAACATGAAGGAATTGCATGCCGGAAACATTTTGTGCATTTCCGCTGAAGTCGGTGCCTTGATAGTTCAGGCCGGCATATTTAAGGGTAGCGTTTCCGGCAACATCGATGGTAGTTACTACTGTAGCCTGACCCCAGTTTGGATTGTAGTCAACACCGGTAATATTGGTGTATGCATTGCTGAAAATCGAAATCACATCACTGGCAGCGCGTGCCGGTGGGGTAGGTGCTGCCGTTGTAGGTGCGGTAGGTGCAGGGCCCGTTTTGTAGAAGTAGATATTGTCTAAATAGATGTCACCATTTCCATCAAACTTTAATTGGAAAACTTCAGCCAGGTTAACGGGCGGTGAAAAATCGGACAGCGGAATATCAATACTTGTCCAATTTCCATTGGTAGGTACAGTAAGAGCCTTTGCCTTTTCTGATGGCCCCGGGCTAATAACACTCACATTCAGGGCTGTTGAATTTGCCGTCCAAAAATCAACATGGAGGAATTGCATGCTGGAAACATTTTGAGCATTACCGCTGAAGTCGGTGCCCTGATAGTTTAGTCCGGCATATTTAAGGGTAGCGTTTCCGGCTATGTCAATTGTGGTGACTACCGTAGCCTGACCCCAGTTTGGATTGTAATCAACACCGGTAATATTGGTGTATGCGTTACTGAAGATGGAGACCACATCACTGGCAGCGCGTGCCGGAGGTGTAGGTGCGGCTGTAGCCGGTGAGGTTGCCCCTCCGGCTGAGAGCGTGAGATCATCAAGGTAGTACGTACCACCTGCGGTTATCGGGCTGTCCGTCTCCGTATTATCCGGCTTAATAACCAACTGGTTATAGGCAGTTGGTCCACCGGGCAAACCGGTAAACGTAAAGGCGACTTCTGTCCAAACATTGGCCGTGGTAATTGTTCTGAAAACTGGCGCAGGATTACCGGTTACCGGTACCGTTTGAGGATTGACAGCTAACTCAAATCTAAATACAACGTTTGCCTTAGTGGAATAAACCTTCACCTTAAAGGTGTTTGTTGTTGTTAAGTTAAAATTGCTGGCGAAGGTGTTTTGAATTCCGGCATAGAAATCGGAACCCGTTGGTTTGTCTACTTTAAGAACATAATTAGAGGTGTTAATTCCGGTTTTGGATGGATTGGCTGTGAGTTCGGAAGTAATTCCAGCTCCGAAATTCTCGGACGAAAGAAACGTTGCGCATCCTTCAAAATCTACCGGAAGGGAAGGTGCAGCGATTGGCGTACCGGTACATCCACTACCTCCACCGGTAACAGGTTCTTGCTTGATATCATCAATGTAAAATGTACCTGCAGTAGTACCCGGACCGTCAACGAATAAAGTTAATCGTGAATATTTAGCCGAGGAGTTAAAATCAAAGTTTAGAATTTCCCAACCGGTACCACCATGATTGCTTGTAAGTTCAATTGCACCTGCTGTGCCTTCTTCCAACTTTAGTAATACCGTGGTTGCTGCAGTCGACCGGAAGTTCAGGCTTATTCGTTTGTCGGCAGCCAGGTCAATGTCACTACCCAGATCAAAAAATAAGCCTTCAAAAGCAACACCACTGTTCGTAATCGCCCCCACTTTAGTGGCCTTATTGTTCGTACCCGATTGACTCGGATTATCAACTATGGCAAAGGAAGCACCGTTAAAAACTGTTGGTGTATAATTTACGCTGGAGTTGTCGAAAGTAATGGGTAATGAGATGACAAGCTTAATATCAATAACTACGTTATCCTCAATAAAATCTGATGCCCCTGAAACATTGGAGGCTGTTAATCGCACCGTATAGGATCCGCTAGGGTAGGTTTTCACAGGATTGATTTCGGTTGACGTTTCGCCATCACCAAAGTCCCACACAAATTTTGTTGCGTTAGTAGAGGTGTTAATAAATGTAACTGTTCCTGTATCCTCATTAAGCGTGTAGGTAAAGTCAGCGTTTACCTGCGGAAGCAATTCATCTTCACCCTTACATCCCGCAAGGAATACTATCATGCTGACAGCTACCATCAGCTTTGCGTACATCGTAAATATCTTCATAATCTTTGGCTTTATTGGTTTAAAAACTATTTGTATACCCTTACGTAGTCAACCAGCATGGTTTGCGGGAAGACGGTTTCATTGTTCGGTGAACCGACAAATGATCCACCAACAGCAAGATTTATCAGAATAAAGAAGGATTTATTGAATACCCATTCACCGGGAACATCGGCAGGGGTTATTTGATTGTACAGCACATTGTCTACATAAAAGTTGACATACTTGGGTGTCCACTCAATTCCGAACACATGAAATCCGGTATCAAACCGATCATTTTTCAGGGTGTAACTTTTTGAAATTGATTCGCCAGCGGAATAGCCCGGACCATGAACAGTACCGAGTACGGTAGATGGCTCTTGCCCGCGAAATTCCATGATATCAATTTCTCCTGCAGCAGGCCATGGATTGGTGTCAATATCTGCGCCCAGCATCCAGAAGGCCGGCCACATGCCCTGTCCCCAGGGTAGTCTGATTCTGGCTTCAAAACGTCCGTATGCTTGTTCGAATTTTCCTTTGGTTAGTAATCTTGCTGATGTGTAGGGTGATCCTTGATACGATTCCTTCCGGGCCGTAATGATCAGGTAACCATTTTGCACGGTCACATTTTCTTTACGATCGGTGTAGAATTGTAATTCGTTATTGCCCCAACCATTTGTGCCAGTGCCTATATCATACCCCCAGATGGCACTATTGGGTGCGCCATTGGTATCAAACTCATCTTGCATGACGAGCTGATTCATGGTCGTTACCGTTTGTTCATAATCCGAACAACTCAACAGGCCAACCAGCATACAAACGGATGAAAAACGCAGCCATAGTCTGTTCATGATTCTAAGATTAAATTGATTTCGCTGATTCATTTGGTATTCAGTTAAACTCTTTATTTGTAGAAATACATATTATCGACCAACAGGGTTGAAATGGTGGCATCCGATATGAAGAATATCTGGGCCATATTGTTTCTGCTTGCTAAACCAAACTGAGCCAGCGGGATATCGAGGCTTATCCAGGTGTTACTGGATAATGCAGTGTTGGTAAAAGTTACACGACCACTGGAATCATCTCCGCCTCCAAAAACATTATTAGGACCGAAGTCACCCAACTCAATCGAAATAAAGTCTCCGGGATTAATTGGCTCCTGGATTTGAATGTCCACGTGGAAGTGTGTCATCTGCGATAGATTAACGGTTGGATTTTTAAACTCAGTAGCTACAAAATTCAATTGGGTGTACCGGATCACATTTTCACCGCCAATGTTTACGGCTCCGCCTAGTGTAGTTTGAAAGGGCGCGAAAAATCCATTGTAAAAATCAACGGGTATGTTTGTGTACGCATCGCTGAATACGGAGATAACATTTGCCGGATTACGCGTGGGGATAGGAGCCGGTACAAAAGTACCCACTGAGTTAATGGTTAATGATCCCTTAGCACGTACACCAGCCAGAATTGCGGTAATCTTTGCAGTGCCGCTGCCAACAATAGTGATTGTACCATTTTCATTGACGCGGGCCACATCAACATTTGACGACTTAAAGGTGAAATAGGATGGAGCTGCTGAAACAGTAACGTTTTGTCCGGAAGCCAGGTTAAAGGTTTGCGTAAGCCCCGGAATGGTGATGGTAGTTCCAATAAAGGTATCCATCGTTTCATCCTGTCCAAAATTAATGGCGGGCCTCGGTTGCGCCACAGTGCCAAGTTTTTCAAACTTTAATTCATCAATCCAAAACGAATAGCCATTCTCATTTTCCGGTCCTTCAGCATACCAGAACAATCCCTTCTCCACTACCAACCGGCTTGGGTCAGGAATCGGGATGGTGTACTTTGTCCAGGCGGTACTGATGCGCATGTTGTTTAACGTAACGATGAACTTGTTCTCGCCAAAATCGCTTCCAAAACCGATTTCATTTATGGTAGCACTTTGCGATGCCTTGGCCCAAAAAGTTAGTGCATCATAGTCGGTCAGGTCCCGACCTCCGTTATCCGGAAAGATTGCGCCTGCAAAAGCTCCACCCGGATCGCCAAAATTCGGGACATCAAAGCGCATGGAGGAAGATCCGGAGTACCGGACTTCCGTATCTACCTTAAAAGCATCAAGTTTTGAACCTTGAAAAGGGAAATATTGCAGACCGCTGCTAAAACCATCAATAAAAACTTCCGGGTTCGTTGAGAATCGTGCAAACTCTACATCGCCTGATAAATTTCGTTCGCAGTTTGATAGGATCAACGAAATGAATACGAGCACCACTATCCTTATACTAATTACTTTAATGTTTTTCATCTTGCTTGCTTTTATTTCCCAACATTGATGTGCAGGTACGTTCTTAATTCCCATTCGTTTCCATTCGGAAAACCAACCGGGCTTATGATTGGTGATGTTGCAAATTCTTCCGCTGCATTAGGAAGGTAGCGCGGAGAATATTCATTCAGTGAGCGCCACGTAAACCGCATACCCAGTGTGGTATTTGGCAGAATAAACCAATCCTGTTTACCCACGGTGGTGGAGATGTCGGCCATTACTTGCAGCGGAAAGGTTAAGTTGAAATCGCGGTGATAGTCAAAAGGCCCCCAGTCATTAAACTTGAGGTGCGATGAAAGTTTCATGGTCTTATAGATTACCCTGACATCTCCGCCATAGCGTTCGACTGTTCGTGGATCAGGTCCATTCGCTTGCCCATTGCCTCCGTATAAATTCACGATAAGCCCAAGCTCAGGATTGATCTTGGATACAATTCGTGAGTTAATCTCCCATAGATCCAACGCGGGTGGTGCAGCAGAGGCCGCAGCAGGCTCGCGGCCTGTTCCCGGGAAAATAACGGCAGCATCTTGTGTGGTGGGTAAGTGACGGAACACAAACCCAATGTTTGCGGCCAGTTTGGCATCTTCAGCACGATCGTTATCCCATTCGTACATCCAGGTACCGGGAGTTGGATCAAACGTCAGGAGAAGTTCGCCTCCAACCGTTTCCCTGTTTGAGCGGACTACGAACGGGTCATCCAGAATATTTCTGGGTCTGGCCGGGCCACCTATATCACCTGGAATAGGATCAACAAGTGGCTTTTGCCACATGAAGTTGGGTGCTATTTGCCAATTGCCTTGAATGAAGGTGAAACCGGATAGGATCAGATTTTTATTTCCACTTCCACTGTCTTTAAGTGTCCAGCCGGTAAATGTTCTGGTGTTATCATAACCACCGTTAGCGACCAGGCCTTGTGCTGCTGCCAGTGCGTACCAATTAAAACGACCAGCAGAATAACTAAGCTTAACTTTACCACCCCAGGTATCCGATTCCTGAACCTTATCTACATATACCTGATAATTATTTTCTTCACCACGAACCACCTGGAATTCACGACCTACAAGAGGCTGGCCACCCCAAATTCCACCCACTTCAATTTTTAGTTTGTCGAATAATTTGGTTTCGGCCTGTAGCGTTACTCTTCTTGTTCTTGGCTGAGGAACTGCTATGGAACTGATGGCCACTCCCGGATCGTCAAGATCTTCATGATAAATTCCGGTCAGGTTTAGCTTGCCCACCTGGCGTTGATATTTTACCAATACTGCCGGGTTTGCTCCCCACCACAGTTCACGACCAAAGGCCACCTTGAAGCCCTTGATTGATTTCTTACCCGTAATTTCAATGCCCTGTGGAGCAAGGCCATTATAGATGTCAATGTTAGGGCCGTAGTTCGCTTCCGGATAGAGACCAAAAAAATCTCCTTCATAACCCCAGTGATAATGTCCGGTTCTATAAAAACCATCCAGATCAAATAACTTATGATTCCACGAGTAATCTGCTCTGTAAACAGCCACACGGTTGAGTGAGTTGAGCACCTGGTTGCCCGTTTGGGTCTGTACGTCCACAGGTCTTCCCCTGTTCTCATAAAATATTTCGTTGATAGGATTAAGGGCAACGTTACCCAGCACGTTGAATACAACATTTGCACGCACATTGGAAGCAGGGTTTGCCTCTACACCTACAAAGAAAGATTCAAGGTGGTCAAAGCCTAATTGATTTGGGTATGCTACCGTGTTTGGGTTGGGTACATCGGGTGTAGTAATGAGGTTACCCCCGGTAAAAAAAGTTGTAAACTCAGCTCTCAACTGACTTACACTAAGCATTTTAGCTTGTTCACCGATTAATGCAGCCTTATCGCTTCGTGCTTTAAGCACTGCATCAATTAACTGAATAGAAACAAAATGATCTTCAACACCGGAAAGCGTCATGCCAGCGGAATATGGATTCAATGCATGAGCTTCCTTCAAGGCATAGTATGCGGCACGCGGATAAAGTGTGTATAATCCACGCGGTGTGGTTTGTCCTTTTGCACAAATACCAAACCACTCCTCATTCATGTTATTTTCACCTTCTACAAAATCACTTCGGTAACCACCATTTGCCCATGAAGCGTTGGTGTCATGTATATCCAGGTTTGTTGTTTGTCCATATTTCCACCATCCATCACTGAATTGAAATGTGAAACCTCCCAATGAATTTCCAGCCTTTCCTAAACCTGCTGCATTTTCATAGATTTCCTTCCAGTTGCCAACCATATAATAGGCTTGCGCCTGCTGATCTTCTGAATTTTCAATAGCATTGTATGCATCCGCTCCAAATTCGGTAAAGAGTATCGGCTTGTTTAGCTCATCCCGAACACGCTGAAAGGCGTCACCAAATGAAACTCCGCGATACATGTTCGTGCCGAAGATGTCGATGTCTTTGCATTCTTCTTTAATAATCTCCAGGAAGAGCAGATCACCGTTGCAAATAGCTACCGGATGCGTAGTATCCAATTTTTTCATGGCAACTGTTGCCTCATTGAATAATTTGTACATAGCTAAAGCCCGGGTGGTCGATTTTCTGTCTTCTATTGGAATGTTCTCCGTTTCGGCACCCTCCCAGAATAGTCCATAGTTGTTCTCGTTACCAAGCAGGTAGAGGAGAAGACCGGGCGTACCTTTATAGCTTTCTACCATTTGGGTTACTTCGGCAATGAGTAATTTTCTTACGCGCGGATCGGAGTATTCCGTGTTGGCTACCCATGCGCCATCCAGGGTTAAGCCATACCTGCCGAAAGAATGATTAAGCATGGTATAAATTCCATACTTCTCGTAGATGTATTTTATCCATCGTGCCGGCACACCGGTGTACTGCCGAATGGCATTGACCCCCATGTTTTTCAACAGGGCCATCTCGGCATCAAGAGCAGCCATAATAATGTCATCGGGCTGTTTCCACAGGCTGTAATTGAAATTGGTGCCTACCGGAAAATAATCCCAGTTCATGCCGTTTACCATGAAATCCTGGCCATTTACCTGCAATCTCATTCCGGTATTGTCTTGTGTAACGGCTACTTGCGCAGGCTGCGCAATCACCCGGGCGGTGATTAAAAGAAAGGCTAACACTACGTAGATGTTCTTCATATTAAGTTTGATTTACAGGTTAAAGACCCGAAAGCACTCGTTTGTTATTATTATACTCCGAAATCGTTTGAAATTTGGACACAAACACCTGAAACAGGAAAAAATTGACTACATCAATACTTTCAATTGACTACTACAAAATTTCAATTTTGGAGCGCTGAGGCTGATTTAATAAATATATTTGTTTACAAAAGCCTGCACAAGGGCCATTCAGGAGGTTTTTTTATGCGCTATTCAAGGAATGTTTCAATAATTCGCTTTCTTATCGTTTTCTGGCTATCCATAGCCACATCCTTATTCGCCTCAATAGGAAAGTATCCCATCAAGAATTTTGCTCCTGCTGAATACGGGGCTGGTATTCAAAATATTGATTTTGCGCAGAATAGAGATTTGAATCTGTTTGTTGCAAACAACCTGGGGGTATTGTCGTTTAATGGAAATCAATGGCAAACGCATGCCCTCAATACAGGTAAGAAGCAACGATCACTGGCGTTTGATGAACGTTCAAATCGCCTGTATGTTGGTTCGCAAGGTGACTTTGGATTTTTTGAAGACAATTGGCACTACGTTTCACTGTTGGATAAAATACCTGCGGATTTACGTGACTTTGACGAGGTGTGGGATGTCTTTATTTTCGAATCCAATGTGTTTTTTTGCACGTTCCAGGGAATCTATAGCTATGATGGCAACAGTATTTCCATCATTAGCCACCCGGCCGGATTTAACCGTTCATTTTTAGCGGGTAATAAATTATTTACACAATCACCATCGGGTAAACTTTTTGAACTGGAAGAAGGCAGGCTCATCCCGCTCATCCGCAACGATCGGGTGAACCAGGTTGTTGCAGGTGTAATTCGTGGAGAGATGGGCTATGTTGTGTTTTATAATTCCGGAAAAATTGAACTCATTGATTCATTCGGTGTGAGCGAATTGTACCCAGAGCTGGCCAAAACACTTTCCGGTAATTATGTCAACCACGTAACTCAAATCTCAGATGGCCGGTTAGTTATTTCAACACAACGGGCCGGATTATTCATTTATGATCCAATTTCAAATCAAGTTGAAAATATCAGCACAGAAGAAGGATTAATGTCGAATGCCTGCCTTCGGGTTTTTCAGGACAAAAGCGGTAACCTTTGGGTAGGGATGCAAAATGGTATTGCCTTAATTGACATCAAATCACCCTTGCGTTTAATCAACCAGAATATCGGTTTGCAGGGTAGTGGCTATGAGGCTTTTGAAACAACTGAGGGCACGTACTACACCACTTCCAATGGAATTTATTTTCTGCCCGTGGCTGCTTCAACAAGCTCCTTCCTTAGCGGAACGGAGGGACCAGCTTATAGCATGCAACTGATCAATAAGAAACTTTATGCCGGACACCATACTGGTTTATTCAAGCTTGAGAATGGAAAAGCAATCCGGATAACTACCAGCGATGGGCTCTGGCAAGTGAAGCAGTTGCAGTCAAACCCAGTCTATGCAATAGGCGGCACCTATTCTGGCCTGCGCCTTTTTAAGATACACGCGAATGGGGAATTGCGCGAGATTCAGAAAATTGGAGGATTCAATGAGTCCAGCAGGTTTTTTGAGGAAGACCGAAAAGGCAGAATCTGGGTTGGTCAATATTATAAAGGGTTGTATTTGCTAACGCTAACGGACTCCCTGCGTGAAGCGGTGGTAAAGAAAGTTTCCGAATCGCATGAACTCCCCATACAGCAATATATTTTTTTAAGCCGAATTGATGATGAGCTATACATCAGTACTTCCAGAGGTATATTCAAGTTAAACCAGGCAACCGATACGATCGAAGAAGAAGATGTGTTTTCCAAAGCCGTAGGTAAGAACTGGGTATATCAGCTTGTGCAGGACAAGCAGAGGAATGTTTACATCTATTCCGAAAACCTGGTGGGCCTTTACAAACAGATTAGTCCGGGAAATTATGTGTATATGCCATCATCCCTTTTTCAGTTGCGCCAATCTTTTAACAACGACTTATTAAGTGTTTCCCGAAATGTTCATGATGGTATTTTGTTTAATGCGAATGAAGGGTTTATCCACTATAATCCGGATTTGGAGGATCGGGTTTCAATTTTAAGCGAACCCCTTGTTAGCCGCGTATTTAGTGTGGCGGAAGATAGCATACTGTACTCCCGCATGCCTTTTCACAGCAGGCCAGGATTGGTTGAGCCGATTCGTATAACCGAGGGCACACGCGTTTTACAGTTTGTGGTAGAGTCGTTTAAATTTAAGGATGTAAACAATCAACAATTCCGGTATCACCTCAGCGGCTTTGATGACGGTTATGGAAAGTGGACCAATACAAGTGTGAAAGAATATACCAACCTGAAAGTAGGGACGTATACATTTCTTGTTCAGACATTCGATTCGCGCGGAGAAATTATAACCAGTAAGCCCTTACAGGTAATCGTAACTCCTCCATTCTATAAAAGCACCATCGCCCGGATACTGTATTTCGTATTGGGCATTTCGGTTTTGTACCAAATATACCGCATCCAGCGACAGTATTACAGAGGAAAACAAATACGATTGGAGCAAGCCAAACAAAAGGAGCTTGCGCAAAAACAAAAAGAACTTCAGGAATTAAAGGAAGAACAGATAAAAAGTGAGTTGCATCATGTGAATAATCTGCTGGCCGCCTCTACCATGAACCTGGTGGTGAAGAACGAATTTATGGAAAACATAAAAGAGGAAATCCGGCAAGCAAAAGTCACCGATAAAGTTGAAGACAAACAACTTGCCCTTGATCGGATCATAAAAGAAATCGACACCACCTTAAAAGTTCAGGAAGACTGGAAGCAATTTGAGCATCACTTTGACCGCGTTCACGGTGACTTTCTATCACGATTGACTACTGAATTTATTGATCTTACACCCGGTGAACAAAAACTTTGTGCCTTTCTCAGATTAAATATGGACACAAAAGAAATAGCCAACCTCATGAGCATTTCCCTTCGTGGCGTTGAGGTTGCCCGGTACCGCTTACGCAAAAAACTCGGACTGGGTCCTCATCAAAATCTATCGAAGTTTATTTTAGAATACTAAGTCGATCAACAACCCCTTAAATCAAGCATCGTGCGCACTCAACTACGGGCATTTCAACCGTATAGTTGCTACGGTGTTTAGTGGTATTCCAAATACTGATTTAATTACCGCTTAAACTTCTCTTTCAGCAACGCTAACTTTTCTTCCATAGTCAATTCAGGTTGCTTAGGCTTGTATTGCGGTTTTGCTTGTGGTTTTCCTTTTTGTTTCGTGTTGCCAGGTTTAGGTGTGTTCACCTTTTTATGAGGTCCAGATTGTTGCGGCTGTTCGGCAAACGGATCACTTTTCATCGATAACCCAATGCGTTTGCGCGGCACATCTACTTCTACCACGGTAACCATTACCTTTTGTTGCACGGTAACGGCTTCATTGGGGTCTTTGACGAACTTATCGGCCAGGTGTGAAATGTGCACCAGTCCGTCCTGGTGAACACCAATATCCACAAACGCGCCAAAGTTGGTTACGTTGGTTACGATGCCGGGCAGCTTCATGCCCAGTTTCAAATCTTCAATGGTGTTTACACCTTCTGTAAAGCTGAATACTTCAAACACCTTGCGCGGATCGCGCCCGGGTTTTTCCAGTTCGGTAACAATGTCGGTAAGGGTGGGTAACCCCGTTTTTTCAGAAATGTAATTTTTCAGGTCAAGTTGTTTACGCAATTCCGCGCTGGTCATCAGGTCTTTTACGGAACAGTTCAGGTCTTTCGCCATCCTGTTTACGATTTCATAACTTTCCGGGTGCACGGCACTGGCATCCAACGGATTTTCAGCTTCGCGTATTCTCAGGAAACCGGCAGCCTGTTCAAAAACCTTTTCTCCAAACCGTGTTACCTTAGTCAACTCTTCACGACTTTTGAATGGCCCGTTTTGGTTGCGGTACTCAACGATGTTTCGCGCCAGGGCAGGGGTTAATCCGGAAACATAGGAGAGGAGTTCTTTACTGGCGGTATTCACTTCAACGCCTACGGAATTCACACAACTGATGACCACATCATCAAGGCCCTGTTTGAGTTTGGTTTGATCCACATCGTGTTGGTATTGCCCTACGCCAATGGATTTGGCATCAATCTTTACCAATTCGGCTAGCGGATCAGTCAGACGCCTGCCAATAGAGACAGCGCCACGCACGGTTACATCCTTATCCGGAAATTCTTCCCGCGCAACATCCGAAGCGGAATACACAGATGCCCCGCTTTCATTCACCATCACAACAATAATTTTATTTGGCAAGCCGATGGATTTCACAAATGATTCGGTTTCGCGGCTGGCTGTTCCGTTACCAATGGCTATCGCTTCAATTTCAAATTTCTCACTAAGGTTTTTAATCAATGCTGCAGCTTTTGATTTTTCGCGCTGCGGTTCGTGCGGATAGATTACATCATGATGCACGAGCTTACCTTGCCGGTCGAGGCAAACTACTTTACAGCCGCTGCGAAAGCCCGGATCGAGCGCCAGTACATTTTTTTGCCCGAGGGGTGCAGCGAGTAATAATTCTTTCAGGTTGGTGGCAAATACTTTTATTGCTTCTTCGTCCGCTTTCATCTTTGACTCCATCCGGATTTCAGTTTCCAGCGATGGCCGCAACAAGCGCTTATAACTATCGTGCACGGCAAGCTTTACCTGCCCGGTAGCAGCATTTGCTCCTTTTATGTATTGGCGTTCCAGTAACTCCGTAGCCGACTCTTCCGGAGGGAAAATGTCGAGCGTGAGAATGCCTTCCTTTTCACCTCTGCGTAATGCCAGTAAGCGGTGCGAAGGTGCTTTCGAAATCGGTTCACTCCAGTCGAAATAATCTTTAAACTTTTGCCCTTCCGTTTCCTTGCTCTTAACAACCTTGGCTGAAACAGTTCCTTCCTTCCAGAAAAGTTCGCGCAGGTTCTTGCGTGTTTCCGGATTTTCACTCACCCATTCGGCAATGATATCGCGTGCACCGGCCAACGCTTCTTCCAGATCAGCCACACCTTTTTCAGTATTGATAAAGGATTGTGCAAATGCATCCAGGTCAAATTTCTCCTGATCTAATATTTTCTGAGCCAGTGGTTCAAGACCTTTTTCCTTGGCCATGCTGGCGCGGGTTTTACGCTTGGGCCTGAAAGGCAGATAAATATCCTCAACTTCGGCCAGCGTTTTGGCCCTGGCCAATAATGCCAGTAATTCGGGCGTAAGAAAACCTTGTTTCTCAATAGAGGTAATTACGGCTTCCCTGCGCTTGTCCAATTCCTGAAGCTCTTCGAGCCGGTCGCGAACGGCCGCAATGTTCACTTCGTCCATGCTGCCGGTCATTTCCTTACGGTAGCGTGCTATGAAGGGGATGGTCGACCCTTCGGCCAGTAATTCGGCCACCGCCCGAACATAGTTAACGGGTTGATTTATTTCCTCAGCAATCAGATCGGTATAGCGTACCAGCGTTTCTTTTTCCATGTTCATGTAAAGCAGGGGGCAAAAATAGGAGAAGGTTTTTAACCCGCAAGGAAGTTTTTTACTGCCCGACTTTGCGCACTTTACATCCGAATTTATAGTAAGTTTATTTCTTTATGAAAATAACCGGTTAAAATTTAAACACGTATGTCACCCTACCTCGCAGAATTTTTAGGCACATTAACGCTAGTCTTATTGGGTAATGGTGTGGTTGCCGCTGTTGTATTGAAGCGTAGCAAAGCTGAACATGCAGGTTGGCTTGTAGTAGTCATTGGCTGGGGGCTTGCGGTTACCTTGGCCATTTATGCAGTTGGTCAGATTAGCGGTGCACACATTAATCCGGCAGTAACCCTGGCGCTGGCGTATGCAGGAAGTTTTTCGTGGGATCTTGTTCCCGGCTATTGTCTTGCCCAACTGGCGGGCGCCTTCACCGGTGCTATTTTGGTTTGGCTTCACTACCTGCCGCATTGGCCGGCCACGAATGATCCTGCCGGTAAGCTCGCAGTCTTTTCCACCGGCCCGGCCATTCGTTCAACCTTCAGTAACCTGGTCAGTGAAATCATTGGAACGACTGTACTGATTTTGGGGTTGCTCACTATCGGTGCAAACAAATTCACCGAAGGATTGAACCCACTTGTTGTTGGTTTGTTGATTATTTCAATCGGACTATCGCTAGGTGGCACCACCGGCTTTGCCATTAATCCCGCGCGTGATCTGGGTCCGCGCCTGGCGCATTTTTTATTACCCATTCGCGGCAAGGGCTCTTCCGATTGGTCGTATGCATGGATACCCGTAGTGGGGCCGGTTATCGGTGGTTTGGTGGGTGCGTGGTTGTATCAGCTCTTCTTTTGATTTTAGTGTTGTTGCACCTTTAATTGTATCCACAAAACATTACCCAGGAATAAAGGTAAATATATGCACCCCGGTTATGGAGGATGACCGTCCACTTCCAATTGTCGTTTTAGTCCACGTCAGACGAAAAGTTATTTGGGATGAATCAATGCTCTGAATTTCAACTACAACTCCATCTTCTCGAGTAAATGAAGTAGCCTGATCACTCGTGAATGTGTATGATCCGTTTCTCGCCCAAACAGGTGTCGTGCCCGTTGTAGTGTAAGAATTGTTCGCCTGGAATCGAATCGTAAAACCAGTGAAGAGCTCCGTTGATGAGATACCATCAATGGTGACACTTGTAGTTTGCCAATTACCACCGTCAACTAAGATTTTTTTTACGCGATCCGCTTCTGTAGCTGGCGGCTCATCGGAACATGAGTATAACAATACTATAGTGCTTGTTAATATGAATAAACTGATATGTGCTAGGTTTCTCATGATTCTTATTTCTTTATGATTTTGTGTACATAAACAGCATTGTGGGAAGTTATTCTTAGAAGAAGCAACCCTGGTTTAATATTTTCAGTTGAGATTTTCAAAACTTGTTGACTAGCGCGCATGGCTCGCAAGATTCTACCGAACTCATCAATTAATTCAATGTCAGCATTAAGCAGGCTTTCATGTAAATTAATGCTGAGTACATCATCAAACGGATTAGGATAAACGGTTATTCCCTGAGCGGATGATCCCTCCGTACTGGTTATCACAATTAAAACAGCATTTGAAAACTCGCTGATACAATCATCAACCTTTGCCTGAACCGTATAGCTTCCCGGGTCTGTGACTGTGAGCGATTGGTTGGTGGCTCCTGTAATTGGATTGCCATTAAAATACCATTGATTGCCTGTAACGCTGCTCGATGTAAGTATAAGTTCAGGAAGGTCGTTTCCGTTTTTGTTAATAATAGGTTTTGCTGGTCGTACACAGAAACTTTGATTCACGCTAGACGCTGGAAAAAATTCTTCGTTACCCGATTGGCTGGCGCTGATAGTTGCCCTTCCTGCCCCTTGTATACTGACCGTGTTTCCGGAGATTGTGATAAAATTTGAAGTAGTAGCGAAAGAAACCGGTAAAGTAGAAGTTGCGGTGGCCGTAAGTGTAAAGGCCGGGTCTCCAACTGTTTTGTCCGGTAGTGGTGCAAATGAAATTGTTTGATCTTGTTTTGCTGCTGTCGTCTGACTTCCGTTGAGCGGTGAAGCTTGCAGGTAGTTGGTGGAGTTGCCATTACCATTGAAGCTGTAGATTTTATAATAGTACGTTGTGCTGGCATTCAGCCCGGATTGATTAAATGTGTTTGCATTGCCTACAAAAACAACAACTCCATTGCCTAATGCTGAATTGACTGTGTAGGCCGTACCGTCTACCGGATCGGTGGTTGGCGCAGCACCTTCTCTTCGAACAGCAATATATCCAGTGGGAGAACCGGCAGCGATAGTATAATTAATTGTGAAAGATGATGCAGTTACAGCCGTAAAATTCAATGCAGTAGGTTGTGCACCGGGTTCATTAGCCAATCCTTCGGCAGTGGCTTGGCTACCACTAAGCGGTGCTGTCTGACGGTAATTTATTGCGCTGCCACTACCGTTAAAACTGTAGATTTTATAATGGTAAGTTGTTGCGGGATTCAAACCTATTTGATTAAAGGTTGTGGCACTGCCTACAAAAACCACAGTTCCATTGCCTAATGAAGCATTGATGGTATAAACGGTGCCATCCACCGGATCAGAAGTTGGCGCAGCGCCTTCTCTTCGTACGGCAATATACCCGGCAGGTGAGCCTGTGGCGGCAGTGTAATTTACAGTAAAGGATGAGGTCGTCACAGAGGTAAAGTTCAATCCGGTAGGTTGTGCAGTGGGCTCAACTACCGGGGCTGCGCCCTGAAACTTTACTAAAAAGCCATCCCAATTTCCTCCTCCAAAAGTATTTTGATGTCCGCTACTTGAAATATTTCCTGTGCTCATGGTTAGTCCTCCGAGGTAGACATTACCAGAGTTGTCAGTAGCAACTGCATAGCCAGTATCATCACTGGTTCCACCATAGTAAGTGCCCCATTGTCGAGCCCCGCTGGTATTAAATTTTACAAGAAACGCATCGGATATACCACCGCCATAAGTGTTCTTATGCCCTCCACTTGCAATGGCAGACGTGCTTTGGGTTGTACCCGCCATATAAATATTTCCTTCGCTATCCGTTGCGATTGCATTGGCATAATCATCCCCACTCCCTCCGTAGTATGTCGCCCAAAGACGCGTTCCGTTCGTATTGAATTTGGCAAGGAAAGCATCAGAGGGATCTTCCCCTCCACCACCAAAAGTATTTTGATGACTGTTGTTGGAAATATTTGTTGTACTGGCAGTAGACCCAGCGAGAAAAACATTACCTGCTTCATCGGTACCTACCGATGAGCCCTCGTCATAACTGGTTCCTCCGTAATATGTAGCCCATTGGCGCTCACCATTGGTATTAAATTTCACCAGATACGCATCGCCAGCACCACTGTTGGAATTTTGATGGCCTCCAATGGCTATAGCAGAAAAGCTTTGGGTAGTGCCCGCCAGGTACACATTGCCTGAGCCATCTGTAGTGACATCTCTTCCAGAGTCTGACCCGGTTCCTCCGTAATAGGTTGCCCAAAGGCGCACACCTTGTGGGTTGAACTTTGCCAAAAAGCTATCGAATGTTCCGCCACCAAATGTATTTTGATGCCCACTGCTTGAGATTCCCGTTGTGCTATTTGTAGTGCCCGCTAAGTAAATGTTTCCCGTAGCATCCGTTGATACCGAACTTCCGTAATCGTTCCCGCTGCCTCCGTAATCAACCGACCATTGAAAACCTCCACTGGAATTGAATTTGACCAAGAAGGCATCAAATTGAGAAGGAAAAACTGTTCTTTCAAAAGATCCAGCCAGATAAATATTTCCTGAACCGTCTATAGCAAGATTACCGGGTGAATCACTATATTCTGATCTTCTAAAGTAAGTGGCCCATTGTCTTACCCCAGCGGTGTTGAATTTTACCAGAAATACATCCGCAGCACCACCCCCAGTATTCAGGTGGCCACCGCTGGCAATATTGTTGGTGCTTGCCGATTGACCATATACATACACATTTCCAGAAGCATCGGTCTTGATTGCTTTAGTAAAATCATCACTTGAACCTCCATAGTATGTTGCCCATATCAGGGAAGGATCAATTACAAAGCCCTTTTCTGAACTCACATCTGTAGTAAAGCCAATATGTTTTCCGTGTTTTTGATAATTTACACTAATGGATTTTCCCGTTTCATCCCAGGAAACGGGTTGCTGCTCTTCTAAAAATCCGTAAGGGGTTTCAATTCGTAATTTGCCATTAGTGAGGGCAGGTAATGCTCCGGAATAACTATAGGAAAGCAGGTTTAAATCAGCACCAGCATGCACATGCACATCGTATTTTAAGTGGCCTTCTTTAATGTGGTAGACAACATCAATACCCGGGTAGAGATTCCTGTAGGTAAGTGTAGCGTAGCTTTTAACTCCGGTTATGCTCTCAGAATTTTTTGCAGTGTAATAGTTCTTGTGATCATTGAATGCACCTTCAGCAATAAGTTCCACTTCAGGATTAGAATTATTCCACTGCATATCTACACGGTACCTGTGTATAAAAGTGGCGGGGCGCTCAACGAGATCATCTATACGATTGAAGGGCTTACTTTCCTTTGTGATGGGTTTGCCGGTAGCTTCGCTAATGCGAAATGTTCCTTCCAATAGTTCTTCGGTGTAATGCCACTGGTAATAAATGCCATTCTTTGTGAAGTACACATTCATTCCTTTGTCTTTCAATAAAAAAAGAATGTCACTGCGAACGTTGCCTTCTGTATCGGAAAGCTGACCGTTGATTTCTTCGAAACGCAGTTCGTAAGCTTTGTTTTCGAATGGTTGAGGAACTACTTGCGCGAGTAGCGTGGCAACCAAGAAAAGATGACTTATGATTTGTAGAATTAATTTCATTTCTATCAGTTTTAGTTATCACTCAGGTAATCGTATCAATATTTATAGTTTCTTAAGTCATTCTTGAACAGTGAATTTGACTTTAATCCGAAATCCAATTTCAAAAGGCTTTGTTTAATCCAAAGATCACCTGATTCTTGATGGATAATCAATACCTGAAATGCAGTATTTTCTTCTACCGGAATTCAGGTAGAATGGAGATGAAAAAATTACTAGTTGTTCAGAAATTGTGGTTCTGTTACGAAGTAATGAATTTCATGTAGACGGCTAATTCTTTAGTTGACTTAGATCTTGTGTTGTTAATGATGGCAGAGCTAGTAAACTAAAAGTGATTTTAGCATTTGGCTGATATGATGTTCGCGTCTTAGACATAAAAAATTTGAATAACAATTCAAATTTATATCGATTGAACTTAATCCTTTCTCTTCTTCGATTTGTTTAACTGAAGGGAAGTATTGCCCCCGGTTACCCTTCCATCTTTATCGTACGTATACTCTGACTTCACCTTCTTCTCTGCTGGTATCGATCCGGTTTCTATTTTATGAGAATTTTGTTTGGCATTCATTCGCAGCGGAGAAGAGTTGGCGATGCGGGTAGAGTCAGCCTTCCAGCGTGCAATGGAATCGGCCCGGTGCACCGAATCGCTTTTTGGTTTTGATTCATTTGCCTGACTAAGGGCAGGGGTTGAAAGGGCGATCAGCAGAAGTATATACCATGGTTTCATAATCCAATAGGTTGCCTACCGGTAAAAACAATTACAAGCTTCTGTATGTTTTTTGGAGATATGGAGAAACTGAAGTCAGTTATCGGAAACCTGATTGCTGTATCCGATCATGAGATTACTCAATTGCTTTCCGATTGTTACACAGTGCTCTATAAGCGCAACGAAATCCTGAGCCAACCCGGAGTGGTTCCAGATACTATTTTTTTTATCAATAGGGGTATCATCCGCGTAACGGTAACCGATAATGAAGGGGCTGAACACACCATCCATTTCGCCCTCGAAAATCAATTTATTGCCGACTATTCCAGTTTTATCTTAAAACAACCGGCCTTGTATGCACTTCAGGCGTTGGAGGATACCGAAGTTATTGTAATGCCACGAAAAGCCATTGAGTGGGGTTATACGCACATGCGAGAAGGCGATAGGCTGGGGCGCCTGATTGCCGAGTATTATTTCATTTACCAGGATAACCGTATAAAAAACCTATACGCCCGTACCCCCAAAGAGCGATACGATTCTATCAGCGAAGTTTTTCCCAATATTCACAACCGTGTTCCTCAACACATGATTGCTTCCTACCTGGGCATTACACCGGTTCATTTAAGCCGCCTTAAAAAATCCGACCTGCTGAAATCATAAACATTTGTTATCGTTCGCGGTGGTAGTACTTGTGTTGCTTTGTAATAAAAAAAGGCAATGAAATTATCATCCGAAGAAAAACTACGCTTAAAAACATCTTATGGCCCCTGGGCATTGATAACGGGAGCATCTTCCGGTATTGGTCTTGAACTGGCCACACACTTAGCCGAAGCCGGCCTGAATGTTTTACTTCATGGACGCAGGGCACTGGAACTGCAACGGATTTCGCACGAATTAAAAGAACGCTTCAAGGTCCAAACCGAAATCGTTTCTGCTGATTTATCGGCCGATGACGGTGTTCAGGAACTGCTTCAGGCGGCCTCGAAAAAGCCAATCGGATTAGTGGTTGCATCAGCTGGTTTTGGCACCTCCGGTTTGTTTCATCAGGGTAACGTAGCCGATGAGGTAAACATGCTCCGCGTCAATTGTGAAGCAATGATGGTGTTGATCCACCATTTCAGTACTCAATTTATAAAACAAAATCGTGGTGGTTTTATTCTGTTAAGTTCTATGGTTGGTTTTCAGGGAGTGCCTTATGCTGCTCATTATGCCGCTACTAAAGCGTATGTTCAATCGCTTGGCGAAGCTTTAGCGGTTGAACTTAAACCCTATGGTGTTGATGTATTGACCGCGGCACCGGGGCCGGTATCCAGTGGTTTTGAAGCACGTGCCAACATGAAGATGAACATGGCCATGCAACCTGAACAAGTTGCTATTCCGATGCTGAAAGCATTGGGTAGAAAGTCTACGATCCTTCCCGGATTCTTAACCAAATTTTTGGTGGGTTCACTGCGCACCGTGCCGCGGTGGGCCAAGGTAAGGATAATGCAAAAGGTGATGGGCGTAATGACGGCCCATCAACGTTCAGCTACCTAAGGTGTATACAGGCACGAGAACTAAAGGACAGGCCTTTTTTTGACAGCCTGAGGGTATCGAAGTCCATCCTTATCAGGTTTCGACAAGCTCAACCTGACAGCAGTGTTTTTTTGAGATGGAACCTAATATATTCCCACCATTGCCAAATACACGGGGTTATGAAATATTTCAGTTGTGTTTCTAAAGGCCACCATTATCAGGTTTCGACAAGCTCAACCTGACAGCAGTGTTTTTTTGAGATGGTACCTACGATATTCCTACCATTGCCAAACACACGTGTTTATGAAATATTTCTGTTGTGTGTCGAAAGGCCATCATTATCAGGTTTCGACAAGCTCAACCTGACAGTAGTGTTTTTTTGAGATCAGACTTAAAGGTATTCGGATAATTGCTCAAATACATTAGGCCATGAAATTCCGGCTTCGCGTTTACCTAACCGAACCATAATCAGATTTTTTTCCGGATGAACATAAACGTATTGACCGTGCAACCCGTTGGCATAAAATCCATTTTTACTTAACCACCATTGATATTTGTAGTACTTCACACCGCCCGCTTCTGTTGTGGCCGAGGTGGATGCCTCAACCCACGATGGGGGCAGAACTTGTACTCCGTTCCAGTTGCCTTTGTGCAGGTATAACCTCCCGAATTTGGCAAAGTCGCGCGCCCGGGCGTTGATGCAACAAAAAGTTTTCTCCAATCCGTTGTTCTTTTTATCGATGCTCCAGGTGGCATCGTACTCCATACCCAGGGGCGCCCATATTTTTTCACTCATGTAACCGGTTACGGATTTGTTGGTGGCGCGCTCAACAAGTAATCCCAGCAATTGGGTGTTGACACTTCGGTACGCAAATTTTGTTCCGGGCGGGTAATCTGTTTTTAAATGCTTCAGGTAGTTTCTCAATGTTCTGCCGTAGTATAATTTGGCCGCCTGCCCAAACGGGTTATAATAGCTTTCGCTGGCTTTGATGCCGCTGGTCATTTGCAGCAGGTGCGTTATCGTAATCTTATCAAATCCTTCTTTCCGTTTTAGTTCGGGAATGTAATTTGTTATGGGCTCGTCAACACTTTTGATGAAACCATCCGCCAGTGCAGCGCCAACCAGTGCTGAGGTATAGGATTTCGCCATGGAGAAGGAGGCTACCGTTGAACTTATTTCGTACCCTTGATAGTATCGCTCAAACAGTATTGAATCGTTGCGGATGATCAGAAAGGCCACGGAATTGTGCGCGCTCACAAGACTATCAATCCGGTGCACACGGGCTTTTCCAACCCGTTCAGGTTGTATAGCCTCCGTGAAACGAAAGGGTTCATCAGCTTTGGGCAATGGCCGTGATGGAAATATTTTATAGTCGGTAATGTCGGAGAAATTGTAAACGACAAACCGTCCGACAAGGCACGATTGGAGAATGCTAAAGGCACTTAAAATGAGCAGGCAGGCAGCAGTTTTCTTTATCATGCTTTGAAAACGCAATCGTATAAAAAAAGTTATTGCCAATGTTTTTTCAGGCCTGTAATAATTTCACTGCTCATGGTACTCATTGAAAAAAATTAACTATGCGCGACAAAAAGCACCTGAATAAACCGGATAACCGAGGTTATCATGCAGTTTTAATCGGAATTCTTTCAGCCGTTGTGTTTCTGGTTACACTTTACATGGGGTATAGCGGTGAACAGCCTCCGTTCGAAATTTTTATTTTACTATTCATCATGATGGTGTCCATTATGGTGGTACTCGTTAATGTTTTTAATGTTTCCCCGCAAAGAAAAGTGTGTTCTAAAAAACCGGATTAGTATGACACAAACACATGCAACTCAAAAAACTCATCGCGACTGGTCTGGGCCCTTCAACAGGATACTTTATTTTTCTTTTGTATTGCTGGCCATCTATTTCCTGGTGGTGAGCAAGAGCATCGGATCTGCCATGAGCAACCTGGGCCTGGCGCTGATCTTTGATCCCTTTAAGCAGGAGGTACCCTGGAACAAACGGCCACCCTACCAGAAGATATGGTTATTGACACACCTGCTTTTCGTGTTCACGCTGCTGGGTATTCTGCTTGTGCAGAAATTTTGGTAATCCCCGGTAATGGTGTGAAGCAACTTCCATGATACTGCATTTCTTTGTAGTTTGGCTGACGCATGAATTTAGGTAACCGCCAGACAGCCCTTGATAACCTTACCAAGAATCAATTTGACGTACTCATCATAGGTGGTGGCATTACCGGTGCCGGCATTGCGCTGGATGCCGCATCACGCGGATTGAAAACCGCCCTTATCGAAAAAAATGATTTTGCGTATGGCACAAGTTCGCGGTCAACCAAGCTCATCCATGGCGGTTTACGGTATTTAAAACAACTTGAGTTTGGTTTGGTAAAGGAAGTGGGCAGCGAACGGGCTATCGTGCATAAGCTTGCCCCGCACCTGGTGATTGCCGAAAAAATGTTGCTTCCCCTGAAAGAGGGAAGAGGTTTTGGTACACTGCTCACCTCCTTCGGCTTAAAACTTTACGATTGGCTGGCCGGGGTGAACGAGATTGACCAACGCAAGATGCTTACCCGCCAACAGACACTCCGGCATGAGCCCTTGCTGAAACCGGATGGCGTTAAAGGGGGCGGCTTGTATGCCGAATACCGTACCGATGACGCCCGGCTCACCATTGAAATTTTGAAGACAGCCGCAGCCCATGGTGCACTGGCCGTAAACTATGTTAAGGCTGAAAATTTTATTTACAAGGGTAGGCTTATTTGTGGTATTCACGGGCTGGATACCCTAACGCATCAGGCCATAACCATCAACGCCACGACCGTTGTTAATGCCGCAGGTCCGTGGGTAGATGAGTTGCGCACACTGGATCAATCAAAAAAAGGAAAGCAACTACACCTTACCAAAGGTGTTCACATTGTGGTCGACCGAAAAAAATTCCCGGTTAAACAAGCCATTTATTTTGATGTGCCGGACGGCCGCATGATTTTTGCCATACCACGCGGCCGAACCACCTACATCGGCACCACCGATACAGATTATAACCTGGCCATCGATGCGGTAAAGACAACCGTTGCCGATGCACACTACCTGATTGACGCAGTGAATGATTCTTTTCCCGATGTTAATCTTCAGCTTGCCGATGTGGAATCCAGTTGGGCCGGGTTACGCCCCTTGATTCATGAAGAAGGAAAGTCTGCATCCGAACTTTCGCGAAAGGATGAAATTTTTGAATCATCCTCGGGCCTGATTTCCATTGCCGGGGGAAAGCTAACGGGGTACCGCAAAATGGCCGAACGGGTGGTGGATATGGTCATCAGACGTTCGTTTAACAACCGCGAATTAAAATCCTGCTATACCGATAAAATCAGCTTGTGTGAGGATACGTTTACAAACGCAGGCGATGTGCAGGCGTATAAAAAAGCCTTAGCCTTAAATCTTGCTCCCTTTGGATTGCAGCCCTATGCCAATTACCTGGTAGAAACGTATGGAAGGCAAACAGACGATATACTCCTGTCGTTGAATCAGTTTCCTGATGAGCACGAAAGCATTCGCCTGGCCCGTGCCGAATTACGGCTTACCCTGGAAAATGAAATGGTTCAAACGCCCCTGGATTTCTTCATTCGAAGAACAGGCATGCTGTATTTCGACATCCCACGGCTTACATTGGTGATGAATGCCATACTGGATGACTTCAAAAAATATTTCAACTGGAACGATGAACAATACAAACATGAATTACATAAGTTAGAGCAGGCTATCCGGGAAGCACAACTCATGATTAGTGACCAATGACCGTTGACCAAGTTACCCCATGACTAAACACATCATCGCACTCGACCAGGGAACGACCAGTTCGCGCGCTGTACTTTTTACTGATACGGGAGAAATCAAAGGTATCGCACAAAAAGAATTCAGGCAGATTTTTCCGCAGGCCGGATGGGTGGAGCACGATCCCATGGAAATTCTGAGTTCACAACTGGGTGTACTGGATTCCTTAATCCGTGAGCATAAGGTTGATGTAGCGTCTATTCAAGCCATTGGCATTACTAACCAGCGCGAAACAACAGTGGTATGGAATAAAACTACCGGTGCGCCTGTTTATAATGCTATCGTATGGCAGGACAAGCGAACGGCCTCCATCTGTGAAGACCTTAAGAAAAGCGGACTTACCGATTATGTTCGCGAAAACACCGGGCTGGTAATCGATTCCTATTTTTCTGGAACAAAGATTAAATGGATTTTAGATAACGTAAAAGGTGCGAGGGAACAGGCGAACAGGGGAGAGCTGGCTTTTGGTACAATCGATTCGTGGCTTATCTGGAATATGACGAACCGAAAAGTACACGCTACGGATGTTACCAATGCATCGCGTACACTGCTGTTCAATATCCGCACCCTGCAATGGGACGAGCGCTTGCTTCGCGAACTTTCTATTCCTGAAAACATGCTGCCCTCCGTCCATCCATCCGCGCACAATTTTGGTCATGTTCAATTATCCGATACCTACATTCCTATTTGTGGTGTTGCCGGTGACCAGCAAGCTGCCTTGTTTGGCCAGGCGTGCTTTGAACCCGGCATGGCAAAAAACACCTACGGTACGGGTTGCTTCATGCTGATGAACACCGGAACTAAAATTCAGCCATCGAAAAACGGATTGATCACCACTATTGCGTGGCAACTGGGTGATAAAGTTGAATACGCCCTGGAAGGAAGCGTGTTCATTGCCGGTGCAGCCGTGCAATGGCTACGCGACAGTTTGGGCATAATAGACGAATCAAAAGACTCGGAATATTTTGCAGCGAAAGCATTGGGCTCAAACGAAGTGTATGTTGTTCCTGCGTTTGCCGGATTAGGTGCACCGTATTGGGACATGTATGCACGGGGTGCTATTTTTGGTTTAACACGCGATACCGGTAAAGACCACATCATCAAGGCTACGCTTGAGTCATTGGCGTACCAGACCAAAGATGTGCTGAATGCCATGCAGGAAGATGCCGGGTTAAAGCTGGCCAAGCTGAAAGTAGATGGTGGCGCCTGTGCCAATAACATTCTTATGCAGTTTCAGGCCGATATACTGGGAACAGAAGTGGAGCGGCCAGAAGTGATTGAATCTACCGCCATGGGTGCAGCCTTTTTAGCCGGCATACAAATTGGCTTATGGAAGAAAGAAAATATTATGGCTAACCGAAGGATCAATAAAACGTTTCAACCGTCAATGGATGCCGGCACCCGTGATAAACTCTATGCGGGTTGGAAGCGTGCGGTAGAGCGGACGAAAGGGTGGATTGAAGCCTAAGTGCTTAACGTACTGTAGTGTTAATAATAAATAAGTTCTTATGAAGAATATCATTTTACTGCTTGGTGTTTTCATTTTTCCCGTGTTGCTTTTCGCCCAGGACGATGTACACAAAATCGTAGCCAATGAGACCTGTGCCTGCATTCAGAAGAAAGATCTGTCGAAGATAAAAGACCGTTCCGAGATTGAAATGCTGATGGGCTTATGCATGTTGGAAAGTGCCGGTCGGCAAAACCTTGATGTTGATTTATCCGATCAGGCAGCTATGCACAAATTTGGGGAGAAGGTAGGAGTGCAGATGGCGTTAATTTGCCCGGAGGTCTTTGCTTCATTATTTAAAAACAGCGGTGCAGACGAGCCCACTATGCTTTCAGGCCAGGTAAAATCTGTTGATGTGGGTGAATTTGTGTATATCAATTTCAAAGAGGATTCGGGCAAAGAACACCGGCTTATCTGGACGCGTTATTTTCCCGGCTCCGATGAGTTTATGGATAATCCTAAGAAGCTTGCAGGCAAAAAAATCAGGGTAGCGTTTACCGGAACAGAGTTTTACTCACCAAAATCGAAAGCTTACTTTATTGCCAAGGAAATAACAGAGCTTCAATTGCACTGATGGTGTAGCGAGATCACGTTCTGTTCTTTAGTATCAGTATCTGAAACATTTTCTTTTAGTATCAGCGGTTTGGGCTTCTTTCGTTGTGATTTAATTTCAGCGCTTATGTTTTTCATTTCTTCTGTCCGTCAGGCAAAGTAGTCCATAAAATATTTGTGCTTAAACAATATCGTCAATATAACTGTGTATGTCATTAACTCTGTTACCATTGCAAAATACTTTGTTTGGCTTGTCATAAAACCAAAGGTCTCAATGACACAGATAGTAAACAGCATAGTATATGTTGCAAGCATAAACTCTGGAGTTTTACTCCATTGCGTGAAATATCCGAGCAAAAATCCTGTTGAGGTAATAATGACAGAACCCCAATGAATGGGTAACAGCCATTTAGGAAAGTCAAGGTTTGTGTATGAAGTCCAAGGAACTTTTGTAGAAATATATTCTATCATTCCACCTGTCGACCACAGGAAAAGAAAAATGTGAATTAATACTAGAAGAAAACCAAAATACTGCATTTTATCTTATTGTTTGTTCAACGGTGGTTTTCAACGATTGATTAAACTCAGGATATGTATTAAACATTTCTTTCATTAACATTCCTGCAACAACCGATGCAGAAAAACCTTTAACTTCATCCTTCTGAATAAACAGGGTTTTACCCCCCGGTAAATCTTCAACCCGGTAAATATGATAGTCTTTTGCAAAGGGGATTAAAGTATCAGACCAACCAAACTGTGTTCCATTTTGAAAGTCAACCATAGTATGCTTAATTTTTCTCAGCTTACCTTTGAATATGTAATCAACTATTGTTTTACTTCCACTTTGTAAGTTTCCTTCAATATTTTGAAGAGTTTTACTCCACATTGGCATAGAACTGAAATCAGTAAGTGCAGCCCAAACTTTATCCTTAGGAGCATTTATCGTTAGTTCAGTATAAATGCTCCAATGGAATGCTGAATGTTTCGTTATTTTATTTTTTGTTTCCATTTTTAATGAATTGGTTGCGGCAATATTAAGGCATACTTTATTTTTTTGAGTTGCCCAAAGGCAACAAATCATTTTGAGCAATTATTTTTCTGATTCGACTAACTGAGTGCTTTGTCAACCCAAGATAGTTTGCAATACTTTTTAAAGCTACTCTATTAGCAATATCTGGGTGATTATTGATGAAATTTAAATATCTTGATAGTCCATCTTCAACTATGATAGTTGTCTTTTCTGTGATTTTTGAGCTCATTGTTTTTTCAGAAGCTTTATGAATTATTTGATGCCATTTAGTTATTTCTTTACTAAACAAAATGTATGAACTATAACTGAAGTAAATGATGGAACAATTAGTTTCTGCTATAATATACTTTGATGAATTTGTTTGATTGTAAAAACTTGTTAGGTCAGTGATGAATCCATTTTCTTTGATAAAACAATGAGTGATTTCTTTACCATCAGAATTATATTCGTAGAGTCTTAATATGCCTTTTACAACAAAACCAATCTTGTCTGATTTTGCACCATTGGCTAAAAAATGGTTTCCTTTTTTTAATCTAATTGGCTTTAAATGCTGCTTAAGCAGACCTTTTTCAGATTCATTCAATGATTCGAGACCGTCAAAGTAATTTACTAAATTGTCGGTTAAAATGTCTTCATCCATTCTTTGGTCAATTTACTTAAGATTACAGTTTTTTAGCCTGACCGCCAACGTTTTTCGGCTTTGCGTAGTGGCGGATTTATTTGCACTTCACTGTCAGCCGACCACAAATGCTGATTAGATACACAAAGTTACAATTTTGCACTGAACCCGCCATTACGCAAAACCGATGTTGTGCCTTCGTTGTTCTTTTTCGTCCGTTATGTTGTCGGTCAATACTGTCAGCGTTGGTAAAGACATACTCTTTGCCAAGTATTGGTTTGCGTGTCGGCTGGTGCGACTTGGCAATGTGTATGGCTTGCGGGTCGGCTTTAATAATTAAATGTTAGACCTACTCCAAAACCCATATCACTGTCGTAATGTGTCCTGAAACCTAAGTTTTTGCTTGCAATATAATTAAGCCCAAACATATATTCTCTGTCTGTATTAACCATAAATGCAGCTCTGAACCTTTTTGAAAGCGGAACATCTTCTCGTCTTAATTGAACTCTTACGTTTCCATCGTGATAGACTTCCGTTTGTAAAATTATAAGCATTGGTAAAGTATAAGCAACCCCTAAACTAAACTGTGTCCTATTGTCTTTGGTGTTTGTCTGTCCGAACAAATTTCTTTCAGGTGTTTCGTGTTTTCTGTATCGCCAATCAAATCCAACAAAAGGCATCAGCCATTGGTTTCTGCCAATGTACCTGCCTATATGGGTTTCTGTTTCGTAACCGTGTCTGTCATTATAACCCAAACGCCACTCTGTGCCAAAACTCCAACGTGTATTTTGCAACATAGCCATTCCGTCATTACCATTCGTAGCAAAGTCATTTTGGAACATAAAATGCAGTTCGTTACTCTCTCTTTGCAACTTTTTGTAAGCCCATTTTTTGTCAGGCAACAATGGATTTGGGGCTTGGTCTTCGGTGCTAAAAACTCGGTTCATTCCTGCCATCATATGGTAGAGAATATGACAATGAAAAAACCAGTCGCCTTCTAGATTGGCTTCAAATTCTATAATATTGGTTTCCATTGGCATTATATCCAATACATTTTTGAGTGGTGCATAATCGCCTTGCCCGTTGATAACTCTAAAATCGTGTCCGTGCAAGTGCATCGGGTGTCGCATCATTGAGTTGTTGTAGAGTGTTATTCTTACAATTTCTCCTTTTTTGATTAGAATTTTATCAGTTTCAGCAAGCACTCGGTTGTCCATACTCCATACATAGCGGTTCATATTGCCCGTTAATTCAAATCTTAACTCTCTGATAGGTGCATCTTTTGGCAAAGTGGTTTTGGTAGGTGATTTGAGCATAGCATAGTTTAGGGTAACAATGTCAGTGCTTGGCATTGAATGATTGCTATGGTCTGAATGTTGGGATTTTTTTGATTTATTTTCTCCTGTAATTTCAGGATACATTACCGTATTCATATCCATTTGTTGCAAGGACATATCCATTCCCATATCGTTCATAGTACCGTCCATTTTCATCATATCGTTCATCATCTTCATACCTTCAAAGTATTTCAGTTTAGGCAATGGACTTGCCAACTGCTTAATACCTGAACCTATATAAATAGATGCCGATTTAGTTCGGTCTTCGGGTGTTGCCAAAAATTCATAGGAAGTATTTTCTGCCGGAATGGTAACGATGACATCATAGGTTTCTGAAACTCCTATTATTAGTCTATCCACCACAACAGGCTCAACATCATTGCCATCATTGGCAACTACGGTCATTTTTTCACCTGCATACGTGAGCCAAAAATAGGAAGATGCACCACCGTTTGATATTCGCAACCTTACTTTGTCGCCTGCTTTGAATTGAGCGAGTTGGCTTTCAGATGTTCCGTTAATCAAGAATTTGTCATAATACACATCACTCACGTCCATTGCCAACATTCGTTTCCATTCGTTGGTCAATTTGGTTTTAAAATGTCCCGCTTTTATGGCTTCTCCGTAACTCTGAACGGTATTTTTCTTTACGGCAAACCAATCATTTGCATTGTGCAACATTCGGTGAACATTGTCGGGGTTATAGTCTGTCCATTCGCTCAAAATAATAGGCACATAAGGCAAATCATCAATGCCCTTTCGGAAAGTAGGGTCAGCTTCTTTTTTGAGTAGCACCATTGAGCCGTATATACCTATTTGTTCTTGCAGTCCACTGTGACTATGATACCAGTGCGTTCCGTTTTGAATGATAGGAAAACGGTAAATATGTGTGGTATTTGGTTCAATGGGCATTTGTGTTAAGTACGGAACACCATCTTCTTTATTAGGCAAATACAAGCCGTGCCAATGCAAAGAGGTACTTTCTTTCAACCTGTTATGTACGTGAATTTCTGCTGTGTCACCTTCTGTAAAGGTGAGTGTTGGCATAGGAATTTTCCCATTTACGGCAATTGCCCTTTTTTCTTTTCCTGTAAAATTAACGATGGTGTCTTTTACGTAAAGGTCATAACGCACCACTTTTTGGGCGAATATGTTTGTAGTTGCCAATTGTAAAACAACTATCGGCAAGAGTTTTTTAATAATATTTTTTTTAATATCCATTTAATAAATTTCATTTTACATTAGGTTCAAGAGCATCCAACCACTCATTGCTATCATCAGTGCATCTTCAATAATGGTAACGGTACTCATCGGCAGATTGAACACTGCACCCAAACAAGCACATTGAATTTTCTTTTTGTTCAATACCGATTGCAATACGCCAATGATGCTTATGCTCATTACTATAAATGTTACACTATTAGTAACAAGCGGATTAAAATTGATTAAAAAAGCAATCCCCAAAGCCAATTCTGTGAAAGCATAGATATAAGCCCAAGCGGGTAAACGTTTGGCAACAACATCATACATTACATAACTTTCGGCAAAACCTTTCAAATTGAGCATTTTGAAAAACGAAAACACCAAAAAGAACCCTGCCATAAAATGCCGCATCCACTGCATACCATCAAACCTATTGTTGGGAAATTGCACCAATAGCGTTACCAAAGTGATATAGAAAAATATCAACAAAATGGGCTTGTAGGTAGCTAACCAACCTTTGCTTTTTTCTGCTAACTCGCTGTGATGTTGGGCAGAAATCTGATACTTTTCAGGCAAGGCTCTTTGCAACCTATCCAATGGAATGTGTTTATCCATTGTGATTGTGGCTGAAGTTTCGTCTTTTGAAACTTCAACGTTTAATACATTTTCTATCATCAACAAAGATGATTTTACTTTTGCTTCGCAACTTGAACAGGTCATTCCTGTTACCTGATATGTATGTACCATAATTTTACATTTTAAAGGTTAAAAACTACGGCACAAAGTTCCGAAGCTATTTGCTCATCGTTGTTGTGGTATTTTGGGTTTGAGTTGTAACATTTATAAGTCTTCAATTTGCTTTCGTTTTTTGTTTTTCAATTGCTTGTAATGTGATGGCGAAAAGCCCGTAACCTTTTTGAACTGATTACTCAAATACGCCACACTGCTATAATTCATCTGAAAAGCAATTTCACTCAAAGTCAATTCATCATACAGAAGCAACTCTTTTACCTTTTCAATCTTTTGGCTGATAAAGTATTTCTCAATTGTCGTGTCTTCTACTTCCGAAAACAAATTGCTAAGAGATGAATAATCCTGTGCCAAATGTTTGGACAAATAATCAGAAAGATTGGTGTTGAGTTGGGCATTTTGTTGATGCACCAATTCAATAATCAAAGTTTTGATTTTATCAATCAATCGGCTTTTCTTATCATCAATCAGTTCAAAACCAAAAACGTTCAGGTGTTCTGCAATCTCGCTTTTTTGTTGAGCCGAAATTGGTTCAATAGTTTCTACTTCGCCCAAATCAACTGCAAGTAGTTGAAGTCCGAGTTTTTCCAACTCAGACTTCACCACCATTTTGCAGCGACTACACACCATATTTTTGATGTATAGTTTCATTTATTCTATTGTTTCAACCGTTTTACCACAAGTGAGCATTTTAGAACCATAGTATGGGTTCTTCACCGCATTTTCCTTACTTAACCAATTAGCACCTTTGCCATTGTTTGCCATTGGGCAATGTTGGTAATAAGTAGGCGTTTCTTGTTTGGAAACTTTCAAGAGTTGGTACATATTATCTGACAAAGTGTTGAAATGGTCACGTTGATGCCCCACATCTTTGGTTTCTTCAATGTGTTCGGTATCAAATTTTAAGTCCTTCATTACTTTCATCCAAACAGTATGCTCATCATTGGAAAGTTTATTCATCTGCACGGCATTAAGAGCATTGAGCAATTCTTTTGCATTGGTAGAAGCCAAATTTCCATCAGATTTTACCAAAGCATCTTTTAGTGCGAAGTAGTTATCAAAAACAGATTTGAGTTGATTTACTTCTTGCTTTGTTTCTGACAACTTGGCAGTTGCTCCGCTGTGATTGTGCTCAGAATGGTCGTTAATCGTTTCTACTTTTTCCATTTCCGATTTTTTCACACGGTCGTATTGACAACATTCAGGAAGTTTTGCATAAACATCATCAGGTGCAAGAAATTTTTCGCTATCGTAACCCGCCAATGCAATGCGTTTCAAGATTTCGTCTTGATTGGTTTTGCTTGGGTCGTAAGTCAGGGTAGCCATTTTGGTATCTTTGTTCCAATCTACCTGTGCTACTTTCTTGACATTTCCTGCTTTCTCAATAGTCGTTTCACACATACCACAGTTACCGTAAATTTTTGCGCTTTCGGTTTTAGCGTTTTTGATTTGAGCGTTACACGCTGTAAACGATAGCAATAGCGTAATTGCCATCAATATTTTTATTGATTTCATTTTTTTAAAATTAAATGTTTAAAGGAAAATTGAGATTGAAAGCCAATAATTGCTTTCAATTGGACAGACAAATGGCTGTCAATATAAGAAATTAGCTTATTTTTGGCGGTAGCCAAATGGAAAGAAATCCTGATGAATAAAACTTATCTTGATAATAAAAATTTGGCTTATCGGGGATTAAGCTAAATCCTGAAAATTTGACAAAAAAAGGAATAGTAAAAGTTTGATTGCTTGTTGGACAATGACAGTTTGGATTACCGCATTTTCCATCACAATCTTTTCCGTGTTTACTACATTGTCCCTTTTTTGGGTCGCAACACTTTTTCTTTTCCGCTTTGGTGTCAGATTGCTTGCTGCAATTATTTTCTATGTTTTCAGATTTTGACCCACAAGCATAAGTTTCTGTTGGTGTCAAAAAGAAACCAATCAGGCTTAATAATGCTATGTAAATAAATCTTGTCATACTGTTTCAAAACGCAAGTTTACAAATTTTATTCGGTCAAGCGTTGGCAAAAAACTGTACTAACCCCCTATAAGTTGGGCAGAATCGTTATTTAAAATGTGTAGTGCTTG
>ERZ761609.239-NODE-239-length-73400-cov-26.014248_pt1 | contig 73400 bp, 61 predicted proteins | sample MGYA00511163_ERZ761609 | MGnify/ENA primary metagenome ERZ761609 (study PRJEB28899, sample SAMN02445070) | bioreactor sludge metagenome | biome: EBPR sludge | place: Australia: Brisbane, Thorneside Wastewater Treatment Plant | collected 2011-12-16 ...
AAGCCCTAGGTTAAAACCTAGGGCTTCTTTTCATATGCTCCCCCGCGTGGGATCCTCTCCGTCATTACGAAAATGACTCCGAGCCCCTCGTTCACTTCCGGCCATGCTACTTATTCTTAAGCATGGCCTCATCCTCCCAAGAGTCGGCGTTCACTCGCTTCGATCCCACTTGGGTTAAGGACAGAATGAAAAAAGCCCCGAGGATAAACCTCGAGGCTTCTTTTCATATGCTCCCCCGCGTGGGATCGAACCACGGACACGGTGATTAACAGTCACCTGCTCTACCAGCTGAGCTACAGGGGAATAAGTCCAATATTTCAAACTTTAAAGATCAAAACGAAGCGTCATTATAAGAATAACGCTTCCGGGGTCAACTGATTAGACAACCACCGTTTGAGCGAGTTTGTGCTTCACAGTTAAGTAGCTATCAACAGCTGTCGCCGCGGCACGGCCTTCATTAATGGCCCAAACCACCAAACTCTGCCCGCGGCGCATATCACCCGCCGAGAAAACGCCGTCGACATTCGTCGCGAATTTGCCGTATTCGGCATTCACATTCGAACGCGCATCCTGCGCAACGCCTAAGGGTTTTAAAACCGTATCTTCAGGCCCAAGAAAACCCATCGCAATCAAAACAAGCTCTGCCGGAACGACTTTTTCAGAACCCGCGATTTCTTTCGGAACAAACTGGCCTTTATCATTCTTCGCCCATTCGATATTCACAAGATGGGCTTCTTTTAAATTACCGTTCGCATCGCCGACCAATTTTTTAACCGTAGTGAGATAAACGCGCGGATCATCGCCAAACTTCGCGGCAGCTTCTTCCTGTCCGTAATCCATGCGGTAAATTTTCGGCCATTCGGGCCACGGATTATTCGCGGCACGTTCTGCCGGCGGCTTAGGCATAATTTCAATCTGGATCAAGCTCTTGCATCCGTGACGCAAAGACGTTCCCACACAGTCAGTTCCGGTATCACCGCCGCCGACAACAATAACATTTTTACCTTTGGCTGAAATCAAATCAGCATCACTGATTGTTTTCAAAACATGCTTTGTGTTCTTAGTTAAAAACTCCATCGCATAATGCACACCTTTAAGCTGACGGCCTTCGACAGACAAGTCGCGCGGCTTAGTCGCGCCGCAAGTCAAAAGCACGGCATGAAAATTCTTTTTCAAATCTTCGGCGGGATAATTTTTACCCACTTCGGTTTTGGTAACAAATTTTACGCCGGCTTCAGCCATGAGATCCACGCGGCGCTGCACAATATTTTTATCGAGCTTCATATTTGGAATACCGTACATCAAAAGTCCGCCGATGCGGTCTTCGCGTTCAAACACAGTCACTTCATGGCCGGCACGATTCAGCTGCTCGGCGGCGGAAAGTCCGGCGGGGCCGGAGCCGACCACGGCAACTTTCAAACCTGTGCGCTTTTCAGGTTTTTCCGCAACGATCCAGCCTTCGTCAAAAGCTTTATCGACAATCGAGCATTCGATGTTCTTAATGGTTACCGGCGGCTCGATAATACCGAGAACGCAGGAGCCTTCACACGGCGCGGGACAAACGCGTCCGGTAAATTCGGGGAAGTTATTGGTTTTGTGCAGGCGCTGATTCGCCTCTTTCCAAAGGCCTTTGTAAACAAGGTCATTCCATTCGGGAATAATGTTATTGATCGGGCAGCCTGAGGCCATGCCCGCAACCAAATTACCTGTGTGGCAAAAAGGAACGCCGCAATCCATGCAGCGCGCGCCCTGCTTCTGCAAATCGGCTTCGGGCATGTGGTCATGGAATTCGTTGTAATTCTTAATACGGTCAAGCGGAGCGGTATCCGTCGGAAGCGTACGCTTGAATTCTTTGAAGCCCGTGGGTTTGCCCATGTTAATTGCCGCCTACTCTTGACGTGCTTCGAATGTTTTCTTCGAAAGCGGCCATAACGGCTTCGTCGCCCGTTAAGCCCTGGCTTTCCACTTTCGCCATCGCAAGCAATACGTTTTTATAATCTTTCGGAATTACTTTGATAAAACGGCCGAGGGCTTTGTCCCAGTCTTTTAAAATGCGGTCGCCGAGTTTGCTCTTGGTGTAGCCGACATGCTTTTCAATCAGTGTTTTTAATTCAGTAATATCTTTTTTATCCTCGACCGCTTCCAATAAAACCATCTGTTTATTGCAGCGGTTCGGGAAAGTACCGTCGGTGTCATAAACATACGCGATGCCGCCCGACATACCGGCCGCAAAGTTGCGTCCTGCGGGACCGAGAATCACCGCGATGCCGCCCGTCATATATTCGCAGCCGTGATCGCCCACGCCTTCAACAACCGCTTTCACGCCGCTGTTGCGCACGCAGAAACGTTCGCCTGCCATACCGTTTAGATAAGCTTCGCCGCTGGTCGCGCCGTAAAACGCAACGTTACCGAGAATCATGTTCTTTTCCGCTTCGAACGTCGATTTCTTCGAAGGATAAATAATAATTTTTCCGCCCGAAAGGCCTTTGCCGACATAATCATTCGCGTCGCCTTCAAGCTCAAGCGTAATCCCCTTCGGTACGAATGCGCCGAGACTTTGTCCCGCGGAACCGTGAAAATTCAAATGAATGGTGTCTTCCGGCAAACCTTCCGCGCCATAGCGGCGTGTGACTTCACTGCCGAGAATCGTACCGACCACGCGGTTAATATTATGAATCGCGACGCCGGCTTTTACTTTTTTACCTTCAGAAAGAGCGGGCTCGCAAAGATCAAGGAGCACTTGATTATCAAGCGCGTTAATCAAACCGTGATCCTGTTCAATCTGCTGATAGCGGCCGACATTCGCCGCGACTTTCGGCGCGTAAAAAATCTTGGAATAATCGAGACCTTTGGCTTTCCAATGTCCGACGGCTTTTTTGAAGTCGAGCAAATCCGTGCGTCCGACCATTTCATTGATCGTGCGAAAACCCAACTGAGCCATCAGCTCACGAACTTCCTGCGCGATAAAAAGCATGAAATTCACGACATGCTCGGGCTTGCCCATAAATTTTTTGCGAAGCTCAGGGTCCTGTGTCGCGACACCGACCGGGCAAGTGTTCAAATGGCAAACGCGCATGAGAATGCAGCCCAATGTCACAAGCGGCGCTGTCGCGAAACCGAATTCTTCAGCACCGAGCAAGGCGGCGATAATCACATCGCGGCCGGTTTTGAGCTGACCGTCCGTTTCAACCACCACGCGGCTGCGCAGATTGTTGAGCAAAAGAGTCTGATGCGTTTCGGCCAAACCTAACTCCCAAGGGCCGCCGGCATGCTTGATCGAAGACAAAGGCGAAGCACCCGTGCCGCCGTCATGGCCGCTGATCAAAATCACATCGGCATGCGCCTTCGCGACACCCGCGGCGATTGTGCCTACGCCGATTTCGGAAACAAGCTTCACATTAATACGCGCCTGAGTGTTGGCGTTTTTCAAATCGTGAATTAATTCGGCCAAATCTTCGATGGAATAAATATCGTGATGCGGCGGCGGTGAAATCAGACCAACGCCCGGGGTGGAGAGACGTACTTTCGCGACCCACGGATAAACTTTGCTTCCCGGAAGCTGTCCGCCTTCACCGGGTTTCGCGCCCTGCGCCATCTTGATCTGAATTTCTTGGGCATTCACAAGATAATGACTGGTCACGCCGAAACGGCCTGAAGCCACCTGCTTAATCGCGCTCTTCTTGGAATCGCCGTTGGCTTCGGGCGTAAAACGCGCGGGATCTTCTCCGCCTTCGCCGGTATTCGATTTGCCGCCGAGACGGTTCATCGCAATCGCCAAAGTTTCATGCGCTTCTTTTGAAATGGAGCCATAAGACATCGCGCCGGTTTTAAAACGCTTCACAATCGCTTCAACCGATTCGACTTCTTCGATCGGAACGGGTTTACCCGGAAATTGAATATCCATCAAACTGCGCAGCGTGCAAAGCGATTCAGCCTGATCGTTCACCAACTTGGAATATTCCTGAAACACTTTGAAATTATTATTGCGTACCGATGCCTGAAGTTTGTGAATGGTTTCAGGATTAAAAAGATGGTATTCGCCGTCTTTCCGCCATTGATACTGGCCACCTGAAGCAAGCGCATGCGAATCAATCTGGCGATCCGGAAAGGCATCACGCTGGCGCGCACGCACTTCTTCATGCACGGTTTCCAGGCCGATCCCTTCAATGCGTGTCGCGGTGCCGGTAAAATATTTATCGACTAATTTTTGATTAATGCCGACCGCTTCAAAAATCTGTGCGCCTCGATAACTCTGAATTGTGGAAATACCCATTTTCGACATTGTTTTCACGACGCCCTTGGAAACGGCTTTCACATAATTTTTCACGGTGACTTTATGTTCAACGCCTTTGAGAAGTCCCTGGCGGATCATGTCGTCCATCGATTCAAAAGCGAGATACGGATTGATCGCGCCCGCGCCGTAACCCAAAAGCAAGGCAAAGTGATGCACTTCACGCGGTTCGCCGGTTTCAAGAATTAAACCGATTTTCGTGCGTGTCCCTTCGCGGATCAAATGATGATGCGTTCCGGAAACCGCAAGCAGGGCCGGAATCGCGGCGTGATCGTGATCAATGCCGCGGTCGGAAAGAACAATTAAATTACAGCCGTTTTTAATCGCGGTATCGCATTCCTTAAACACGCGGTCCATCGCGGCCTCAAGGCCCTTCGCACCTTTTTCGACTTCATAAAGAATCGAAACCGTCGCAGACTTAAAATCGGGATGATTGATATGACGCAGTTTTTCAAAATCTTCGTTCGAAAGAATCGGGCTGTCAATTTGGATCTGGCGGCAGCTTTTTGCTTCCGGCTCCAGGAGATTCCGTTCGGTTCCAAGCGTCGTTAAAGTCGAAGTCACGATTTCTTCGCGGATGCAGTCAATCGGCGGATTGGTTACCTGCGCGAAAAGCTGTTTAAAATAATTGTATAAAAGCTGCGGCTTGTTCGATAACACGGCGAGAGGCGTGTCCGTTCCCATCGAACCGATCGGTTCAACACCATCGCGACCCATGGGCGTTAAAATCATGCGTAAGTCTTCAAAGGTATAACCAAAAGCTTTTTGGCGCTGCAAAACTGTTTCATGATCGGGCTCATGCACATGCGGCGCGTCCGGCAATTTATCGAGCAAAATCAAATTGTCGTTCAGCCAATTGCGGTAAGGTTTTTCGCTAACGATTTTCTTTTTGATTTCTTCGTCGGAAATGATGCGGCCCTCTTTCGTATCAATCAAAAACATGCGCCCCGGCTGAAGGCGGCCTTTCTCTAAAACATTTTCCGGCGCAACAGGAAGCACGCCGACTTCGGAAGCCATAATGACGCGATCGTCTTTCGTTACATAATAACGGTTAGGACGCAGTCCGTTGCGGTCGAGGATGGCGCCGATTTGCGTACCATCGGTAAACGCAATCGCCGCAGGACCGTCCCACGGTTCCATCAAACAGCTGTGATACTGATAAAACGCTTTTTTCTCATCAGACATCGATTCATGCATCGACCATGGTTCGGGAATCATCATCATGACCGAGTGCGGCAAAGAACGCCCCGAGAGCACCAAAAATTCGAGGCAATTGTCGAACATTGCGGAATCCGAACCGTCCTGATTGATCACCGGCATCAACTTCTTAATATCATCGCCCCACACACCTGAAGCGCAAAGCGCCTGGCGCGCATTCATCCAATTAACATTGCCTCGGAGAGTATTGATTTCGCCGTTATGCGCGACGAAGCGGTAAGGATGCGCACGATCCCAGCTCGGAAAAGTGTTCGTACTGAAACGTGAATGCACAAGGCCGATTGCACTTTCCATCGCGGGATCATTCAGCTCAGGGAAGAAATCTTCAACCTGCTCAGGCAACAACATGCCTTTATAGATAATGGTGCGGCTGGAAAGGCTCGAAACATAAAAAAACTCGCGTCCTTTCACATCTTTGGAATAACGGATTTCGTTTTCGACACGGCAGCGGATGACATACAGTTTGCGTTCGAAAGCCATTTGATCTTTGAGATTCGCGGATTTACCGATAAAAATCTGGCTGACATAGGGTTCGCTGGCTTTCGCGGTTTCACCCATCGAACGGTTCGTGGTCTGAACCTTGCGCCAGCCGAGAACTTCCTGGCCTTCTTCTTTGACGATTTTTTCAAAAATCTTAACGAAGTTCTTGTACTGCTTTTCCTGAACAGGCATAAAAACCATGCCGACGCCGTATTCGCCTTCATTCGGAAGGTTAATGCCGAAGCCCGGGCAGTTTTCCTGAAAGTATTTATGGGGAAGCTGAAGTAAAATGCCGGCGCCATCGCCCGTATTGTATTCACAGCCGCAAGCGCCGCGATGGCGGAGATTCTTAAGAATCGTCAAAGCATCTTGAACAATTTGATGTGATTTCTGGCCTTTGATATGCGCGACAAATCCAACACCGCAGGCATCATGCTCTTGGCGCGGATCATAAAGGCCTTGAGCTTCAGGGCGTTTCCAAAGAGGCTGCTTTTCCATTTTTCGCTGAGTATCCGTCATGTTTTTATGATTAATCGGTAAAATTCCGGCTATTGTGCCCAAAAACCCGCACAATGTAAACTCTTGGTTTTGGGGTGAAGATATTACAGCCTGATTTGGATTTTGAGAAGAGCCCTTTTCCGGCTTTACCTTCTTTTCTGCTAGTTAAGAATGAGTCCTAATAAAGCAGGTTTCTTTCTTGTAAAGGAGCGCCCTTAAAATAGAATGCCCTTCAATAAAGACCTACGACACTTTTTCCAGACTGGGCCGTCTAAAAGACTAACGATGAAAACAGACGCAGAAATCATAGCCGAAGTTCTCAGCGGAAATAAAAACGCCTACGCTGAACTTGTGCTCCGACATCAGGACACGATTCGAAGATATTGCTTGGGTATATTCGGAAGCGGCGGCGGCGCGGATGACGCCGCACAAGAAGTTTTCATCAAAGCTTATCGCGGTTTGAGCAGCTTCAAAGAGAAAAGCGCCTTTGGAACATGGCTTTACCGCATTGCAATCAACCACTGCCGCGACCTTTTACGAAAAAAATCACGGCGGAAAGAAGCTTCCTTAAATCAAATGCAGGAAGAGTTAGGCGATGCTTTCAATGTTCATATCAGCCAAGCGCCGACTCAAAGCTCTTTTGCGGCGCGTGAACTCGCCGAAAAAATGCTGGCCTTGGTTTCGGAACCTTCACGCGCCATTCTTATTCTGCGCGAAGTGGAAGGGCTCTCTTACGAAGAAATGACTTCGGTTCTGAACTGTTCTCTGGATGCAGTCAAATCGCGGCTAAAACGCGCGCGGCAGGAAATAGAAGAAAAAACGCGCCACCTTTTTCAAGATGCCCGAGTCTAAACCTGTGAGGAGAAAAAATGAAAAATAACGATTTTAAAAATCAGGAAAAAAACGAAGACTTTATCGGCAGCACCTTGCGGACAGGGCTCAGAGACTTGCCTCAAACCAAAACAAACTTTGTCAGCAATGTCATGCGCCGCGTTGAAGAGCTGGAAACAACTCCCTCTTTCCCGTTAGCTCTTTGGGCTGTTCCCGCGGTTCTGGCGGCTCTGACTATCGCGGTCTCCGTTTGGGGCATTCAGCATGAAGCTCAAACTCAGTCACCCACTTTGGATGAAATGCTTTTGATCGATATGCCGGCCGAAACACAAGGCCTGCTGACTCGATCACCTTCTTTTTCAAATATTTTATGGAACGCAACTCAAGGAGGATTTTTACCATGAATCCGAACACAAAATTTTCGATTGTTTTTATCACCAGTCTGATTTTAAGCTTTACTCTCGGCGGAACTTTAGGTTATTTCGTTCCGCACCCGCGCGCTGATTTTAAATCTTTCGGCAGGCCAGGCGGATCCGGCGGAGAGCGCATGAAGAAAATGATGCTGAATAAAATGAGCACGGAACTGGATTTAAGCGAAGATCAAAAAATACAGGTTCAGGAAATTTTTGAATCTCACGCGCCCAAAATGAAAGCTTTGCACGAAGAAATGCGCCCCAAGTTTGATGCCATCCGGAATGAAACCCAGGAACAGATCAAAAAAATTCTCACGCCGGAACAAGCCGTTAAGTTTGAAGCTCTCAACAAGCGCATGGAAGATAAAATGAACCGCTGGAGAGATAAGAAACGGTTTCCGGGCTAAAAAAACATGACTTAGACCTATTCACGGATAGGGCGCGCGGTGCTATTCTATCCCTCATGACGCAATCGCCTTTATCCGCCCGGGCAGAAATCGCGCGAAGTCTTTTTCGCTGGTCCCTGATTTCTATTTTGATCGGCTTGCTTGCCGGCAGTGCTTCCGCGCTTTTCCTTACCGCGCTTGACCGGGCAACCGCGCTGCGCGAAAACCATGGCTGGCTCTTGTTTCTTCTTCCCCTGGGCGGCTTATTCATCGGCTGGATTTATCACAAAATCGGCAAGTCAGTCGAAGCAGGCAACAATCTTTTGCTCGAAGAAATTCATACCCCGAAAAGCATCGTCCCCCTGCGCATGGCTTTGCTGGTTCTCTTCGGGACGCTCGCGACACATTTGTTTGGCGGATCCGCGGGACGCGAAGGAACGGCTATACAAATGGGCGGATCACTCGCAGATCAACTCACCCAGCCTCTCAAACTATCTCCCGATGATCGCCGCATTTTGCTGATGGCCGGAATCAGCGCGGGCTTTGCCTCTGTTTTTGGCACTCCGCTTGCCGGCGCAATTTTCGGGCTGGAAGTGCTCGCGATCGGACGCCTTCGCTACGACGCGATTTTCCCTTGTTTCATTTCCGCTTTAATCGCGCATTTGGTTACGCTTGCCTGGGGCGTTCAACATACCGTGTATCAAGTTCCTTTCATACCCGCGATGACTTGGTTTCACCTGCTTCAAATCGCGATTGCCGGAGCCTTGTTCGGACTTGCCGGCTCAGGGTTTAGCTGGGTTGTTCATAAATTCACAAACCTGTTTAAAAAATATATCGCCTATGCTCCACTCCGTCCTTTTTTTGGAGGCATTTTTATTATTTTGCTAGCGGGTGCTTTTCAAACTCACCGCTACTTAGGGCTTGGTATTCCGGTCATGCAGGATGCGTTTGAAAGCCACCTCCCCATTCAAGACTTTTTAGCAAAAACACTTTTTACGGGAGTAACACTTGGTTCAGGCTTCAAAGGCGGCGAAGTCACTCCGCTTTTTTTCATCGGTGCGACTTTGGGCAATGCGCTGAGCTATATCATGACTTTGCCCACCGCGGTTTTGGCGGGGGTCGGATTTGTCGCGGTGTTTGCCGGAGCCGCGAACACGCCGCTTTGCTGTATTTTGCTTGCGATGGAAATGTTCGGCGCTGAAATCGGAGTTTACGCGGGTATTGGCTGCGTCATGAGTTATTTATTTTCCGGCCACAACGGAATTTACCACTCGCAGAGAATTGCTCACTCCAAGAGCTGAATCTCTTCCGCTCTAAACTTCACGGCTGTTAACTCAAATTAAGCGGGCTTTCCATTTTGATGAACTGCCGAACTCAAGCCGTGACTGTTCCCGCCCAGAACGAACAGGGACAAGGCGGGAACAGTCGGCAAAAGACGCAATCGTAACAGTAAAGAGCTTGTCGTTTTTCTTAAGCTTTGCTTCGTTGTTTTTCTATTTTTGTTTTTCATAAGTCACCGCCCCGCGCTTAAGCCGCGGCCTGTTTCTTGCGCTTTTCTTTCTCATCTTCATCATCATACTCAGCAATATAAATCGCCTGTCCTTTCACCTGCTCCCACATCGTCCAGAATGCCGAGCGATATTGCGCGGTGCGGTTCACAAGTAAGTCGCGCACCATTCCAAGCTCATCAGGGTCGCTGACTAACTCCAGCGTTTGCTTAAGATTGCCGGCCGCATCTTTAAATTCAATGCGGTCGCTGAATATCCATTTCGAGCCGACAGTTCCTGAATTTGAGAAGAGAGATTCAATCATCACATTCCGCGGAGCGCATGAACCTTCTTCGCAGCTGAAAATAATCGCAGTGGTTGTTTTATGCAAATCCCCTGTTTCAGCCGAATCAAGACCCAGGGCTTGAATCGCAAGGTCTTGCTCGGGCTCTGCTAAAGGCCCAGCAAGAGAATAGGTGGTTCGCGCCACTTCCTTTCCATTGGCATCTTTCCACACATCAGAAAGCTCAAGCGACGATCCCGAAGAGCGGCGGGTTCCGATCAAATTGCCATTTTCATCAAAATAAGAAGTTGTTCCCACCGCGATGCAGCCGATTGCCATGCACTTCTCCGTCGCAAAAACGACCTGCTCATAAACCGGTTTTACACCAAAAACACCCTCTGCGGCCGGGTCGTTTGTTGCATGCGCGCGTGAGACAATTAACTGCCCGTCTTCAAAACGAGTCGCCATATACTTGGCTCCGTTATAAGAAAAGAGAATCGTCACCTTACCGGTGAACGAAACACTGCCGGAGGGAAGTGTTTGATCATCCCGAAAATCAAAATGGTTCAAAACCCGGGAAACATTTACATTTCTCATTTCCAAGAGAAAGTTAATGACCTGATTCTGCCATTTGTATTCGTAAGGAGGCATTGTATATTCAGGAAATTTAATGCCCGCTATATCTGCATCGTTTTCGTCGCGAGGAAGAACAAACGCGTTATCATCGTTAAGAATTGACTTTAATTCAATCGGCTCTATTTCAATCGGTCCAGGCCAAAGAATTGCCTTGCCAGGTACAATTCGCTCCATAATCGCAAACATCACATCGAAACGAACCGATACCGACCCGCCCCCATTCCCGGAATAAGTCACAGAACCAAAATCTCTTAAGATTTCGCCGTGTGCATTGACTGAAAAACTTAATTGCGTCAAATGTGACGGCCACATCAGCGAAGAAATATCAATCATGTAATTGCCGTTCTTGCCCTTGCTTACGCTAACTTGGTATCCGTGCCCAAAAGCGGCTTTCAATGCGTTAACCATTTGCAAAACAAGCGGCGGAAGGATATTTTCCTCTCCCTTTGCGGCGATCTTTAAAAGCTCTTCGAGCGTTTCAAACTTAACAACCTCCTCTTTTCCATTCGCCCAGGCAATAGAAGCCACAAGCCCTCTCGCTTCGGCAACGAAAGTTTCAGCCCCATCTATCAAGATAGGTTTGAAATAAAAGAGGCGTCCGCCCACCTTAATTACCGAAAGAACATTTCCGTGCGCATCCGTCCGGGTAATCTTCATGTCATGATCATATATTTGATACGGCCAGCCCTTTTGTGACGGATAAGAGAAATGGCTGATCACCGCCAAATTGCCCTCGCCATCGTAATCACGAATCTCGGTAATACGATAAGCGTCTTGATAACGCTCCAACGTAAGGGTTCTGCTAAAAGACATGCGGGTCTCTCCTTCCATTGGAAACCCATATTGAACTTCTACTTTCCGGCCATCTTCAGAATACTGATAAGTCATTTGTCCCACTGACGTTGACATAATCAAAATACAGACTTCGCCGCTGCACGGATAAGGAACACTGGTGGTCACAACAACAGAGCGCAGACGATTATCGCCCGGCCCTTCGAGCCGAATGATGCCTAATTCTGTTTTAAGTTCGGGCAAATAATTGGCTTCAAACATTTTATTGCCCACATTAAAATGAGCTTTCTTTAAAAAATAATCCGGATTCGGTTCATTCGCGCAATTGGCCACACCTTCCGCAGAAGCAACGCATGGAGCCTGAATAAAAATACGCTGACTTTTGCCGAGTGTGTAATTAATTTCGGAAGGTAATGGATCGGAACCAAGCGGATCAAATAAATTAATCGCGCCGGCAGGCCGTTCTACGCTCGGGTCAATCTTGACGACAATCGTCAATTGAGCTAAATCCACAGCAATCGTAATCAACCCGCTGCGCAAGTGACTTAAAATCTTATACAAAGGCATGCCAAAATCATTCACCAAGCTCAAAACAGCCGTGCGCTCAGCTATTTTAGCGGGGCTCGGCGGAACGGCTTCCTGCCATACCGTTTTCGTCGTGCTGTCATACCCATGATACGTGGTGACAACAAATTTCTTGCCCAAATAAACGCCCTGGTCATCGTAATAATCCGCTTCCACAGAATCCGTACCATAACACGATGGCGGTATCCCCATTGTGCACATTGTGTTTGATGTATTTTTTGAGTGCGCATATTTCGCTTTGCCAAGATAAAAATCAACTTCAGGGTCTTCATCCGCAGCAAGCTTGAGCGGTTCTGAAGCCTTATAGGTTCCGTCTTCGTTTTTCTGAACGGCATAAAAATAACCGCCGCGCTCGAGAACAAAATTTTTGTCTTTCAGCGTTCCGCTCACAAAACGAATTTCTTCGCCGTCCGCGGTTCTCCAAAGTTCGCCGGCACCGGGTTCGCGCGAATCACGCTGTCTTGTGCCCAACAAAGTTCCATCCGCAGCATAATAAGTGTCGGTTGTATCAAAGCAAGGCGATGTGACGCATTCCACGCTTTCACGCACCGTGGTCTTATAAATCGGGGTTTCAGCCTGCGTGTTATCCGTTAAAACAACATGCACCTCGACTTGCTCTTCAGAGGCGACGGGTTCGCCCAAATCAATAACAGGCGGTTCCTCCGCAATCACGGGTTCGGGAGCATTCTCATACCCGCATTCCGGGGTAAAGGCCATGCAATGGCCGGTAGACGCAGACTCTACGCTTTCCACGCTTTCCGTCGCGACGCTCAAAGCGCCCGCATTTTCAAATTCGTCTAACGCCGACGCCTGGCCCATTTGAGCGCCGAAATTACGGTCGTAAAACTGGTTATCAGGATCAGCCACGGCAACAAACTGGCCGCTGCCGTCTTGTTGAATCGGCTGGGAATCCGCCGCGAGAAGCGGAGTCACATTTGTAAAAAAATAAATGATGACTGTGGCAATGCTATAAATTTTTACGTTCAGCTTTAAAGTATTCATATCTGCATCCTCCATTGTTATTTCCTAATAGAAAGATGGCGGAAGTCTTTATTAAAGTCGAAACAAACTCGATAAGAGGTCGAAAAGCGGCGATAAGCGGTAAAATCTTTGAATAAGCGGTAAGCCGAATACTTGGCTATTTTGGACTTTTGTCCGCTTCTAATCCTTTACCAACCGCCAAGCTGAGAACGGATATGGCCGGCATAGCGCCGAGAAAGAGGAACTTTGGGGGCCTCGGAGGTTTTAAGAATAATTTGATAATTCCCGCTAAAAAGAGGGCTGATTTTTTGAACGCGCGATAAGTTCACAAGATAAGCTTTGTGACATTGCGCAAACCCACGCGTCTCCAACCCTTCCGCAAGCTCTTTTAAGGTTAGGCTGACAATAAAGTCCTGTCCTTTCACATACGCAAAAACCTCGGCTGATTCCGCGTGAAAAAAGTCAATTTCATCGGGGTCGAGAACCATTTTTTCTTTGGAATTTTTTTGCCGCGCGGCAATTTTCTGAATCAATCCTTTCTTTAAAAAAGACCCTTCCAGCTTCCCCAGCCCGGTTTGCTTTTGCCCCGCAAGACAATGTTTCTTAATTTTTTCGAGGGCTTTTTTGAGGCGGTCTTGCCGGCAGGGCTTCAAAATATAATCAAGCGCATTGGCCTCAAAAGCATCCACGGCATATTGGTCAAAAGCGGTGGAAAAAACAACGAGCGGCGGCGCGGGATCTTTCGCCAGCTCAAGCGCGACTTCAATGCCGTTCAAAAAAGGCATATCAATATCAAGAAAAACAACGTCCGGCTTCAATCGGCGCACCGACTCAAGCGCTAGTCGGCCATCTCCTGCTTGTCCGGTGACTTCAAAGTCAGTCTCGTCCGAGATCATCCGCGCGAGATCTTCGCGCGCAAGCGGTTCATCATCCGCAAGCAAAACTTTAATCTTGGGCATCATTTCCCCTTAAGCGGTAATTTTAAAGTAACACGCGTTCCCGAGACGGAAGATTCAAAAAGCATCTCCGCTTTTTTTCCGAAAGTCTGCCGTATCCGTTGCCGGATATTTCCTAATCCAATCCCCAAACCTTCTCCCCGCACGGCTTCGCCTTTTTGCAAAGCCGCCAGCTTTTCCGGTGCCATTCCGGTGCCATCATCCCGAACTGAAACTTCAACGTCATTTTCGCTTTCTAAAATATCGACACAAACCGTTCCTTTTTCCGTTTTTTTTCGAACCCCATGCCGAATCGCGTTTTCCACCAGCGGCTGAATTAAAAGTGCCGGGACCTTTAACTCTTGAGCGCGCTCCGTCCATTCAAATTTTTTTTCAATCTTCAAACTGTCTCCGAACCGGGCTTTCTCCAAATCAATATAAGCGTCCACAAAATTCATTTCTTCGCTCAATGTAATTTGATCGCGCCCATGTTGCAGGGAAAGCCTGAAAAAATCCGCCAATTTTTCGATTAATCCCCGCGTTTGCGAAGCAGATTCTCGGGAACTCACTGCGGCAATGGTATTAAGCGCATTAAAAAGAAAATGCGGTTTAATTTGAGTCTGAAGCAGCAGTAATTTACTCTGCAGAAGTTCCTTTTCCGCGGCTTTTTGTTTTTCATCACGTAAAAGAGCAAGCGCAACGGCGGTGAAAAGAATAATGCCGCAAGCCTCAGCAAGACCTGTCCAACCGGCAGCGAAAAGAGCATACTCCCGCGGCCAAGCGGGGCTGATGAAAACAACCGCCGCGTGGGCGGCTCCAGCACAAAGACCGGCGCAAGCTGACCAAAGAAGTATTTTTCCAAAGCGCCGCGCGGCATAAAAAAAGAAGGCCCCAAACAGCCCGGCTCCGGCTAATACCGCTGCCATCATCCAGTTTTGAGGCTGCAAAAGCACCCGCAGTAAAGCAAAAATAATGCCGCAGACCAACCCCGGAAGCACCCCTCCCGTAAGACCGGCACAAACCGCAAAAACAATTTGCAGATCAAAATAGCTCGAGGCTGCAGAGCCAAAGCGCATCAAATCATAAGTTCCGAATAAAAATCCGGCGGCGGTAAGCCATCCCGCTGTCGGCCATTGAGCAAGAACCGGCGCAAAGGCTTCTTTTCTTCTGAAGAATGAAAGCTTGACGGAGATAAGCGCCAGAATCGCAATCAAGACATAGCTTCGCAATAAATCAAAAATGATTTCAAGCCAAGCCTGGCGAGGCCAAAACTGTTCCGACTCAAAAGCGCGCTGACTCTCCATAAAATTCAAGTCAAACCGGCAAGACTCCAGCAATTCAAGTGCCAAGGCCGCATTACCTTGCTCTTCGGCTGCCACAGCCATTTCCATGCGCGGTAAAATTTTCATTTCGTCGCTTTGTTCATGGATATTCATTTTTTCAGCCATTTGCACAATCTCAGCACGCAAGGTTTTTAAATCAGGCTCTTGAGAAAAAGAAAGGGAAACGGGCAGAAAAAAAAGGACTGCTAAAAAAAAGAAGATGCGGCGGATATAACCAGGACAGCCGTTAAATTGCGGGTACGGGTGTTTCAGCATTTTGTTGACGTAACATCATCGCACGCAAACGGCTGAAACGCAAATCACGGGCTTTTTTTGAAACCGACAAATACCAACTGCGATAAATGGCGCGCGAAACAGCAGGCGACTGAGAGTCAACAGCCCCTTTGCGCAGGATTTCCAAAACCTGTTCCATCACCTGCTCTCTGTGTTTCACTCTTTCCGAAGAATCAACCATTTCTGCTCCGGAAGCGAAAGAAGGATTCGCGGACATCTCAGCGCGATCTTTTTTGTCATTTTCGTAATCCAAAAGATCCTGCAATAAATTTTTACTCTCCGAAAGAAGAGAACCATCGGAATCCCGCTCAGAAAGAGCCGCTTTCCTTTCGGCTTTCTCGAAAAAGGCACTGATGACAACACTTACGGCTTCGATGACATTTTCATTGTCACTATGCCTCGATGCAAAGCCTGACAATCCTTCAAATTGCTTTTCCACGGTCTCATAATTCGCAGGGGTCTTAGAGTTCAAAGCTTGATCGATGCTTTTCAAAACAGACTCTATGTTGTTTAAGAAAGCTTGAGTTTCTTTTTCATTTAGGCCAAGCCCCCCTAAAACATCTTTGACGGAAGGAGATCCTGCCCCAATCTCAGCAGGATTGTCTGAAGGCAAGGTAACAGCGGACACATTTTCTGGGTTTGACGGCGGCAAAGCATTATTCTTCGGCGGCGCACTCGAAATATCGTCCGAACTGATCACCGGTACAAAGTTTCCATTCCCTGCCTGTGTTGCGACCTCTTCTGCTCCAGCCGGCATTTGCGCCCCCACAACCAGAATGAGCAAGCTCCAAACCCAACCGCATTGAATAAGTTTTTTTTCTTTTTTCATAAGTCTTCTGCTAGTTATAAAGATACTTGGTTCAAAACACAAAACCAAAATATTGCTTATAGTAAAAACATCCAAAATATAGCGATATTATCTTTTCCAGCTTAGTTCTTAGAGGGCAGACGAGAGAAGACTAAAGCAAGCTTCCTTTGAGGATAAGCGCGGCGATCGAAAAATAAATCACAATTCCGAAAACATCCACAAGTGTTGCCACAAAAGGCGCGGAAGCGCTCGCGGGATCGAAGTTAAATTTTTTCAGAATAAAGGGCAAAAGCGATCCCATTAGTGTCCCCCACACAACAATTCCGACAAGACTGAGCGCTACGACAAAAGAAAGCAGAAAGGCGTGGTCACCGTACGAGTGAAAGAAATAATCCGCGGCTAAAATACGTAGAAGTCCCAGCACGGCGAGAATAATCCCCAGCCCGAAACCGATTAAAATTTCACGGCGCACGATTCGCCACCAATCTCTCAGCTGAAACTCTCCCAGCGCCATCGCGCGAATAACCAGCGTCGCGGCCTGCGAACCCGAGTTTCCGCCGCTTGAAATAATAAGAGGAACAAAAAGTGCAAGCACCACGGCCTGCGCGATTTCATGTTCAAAAAAAGCCATCGCGGTCGCGGTCAACATACTGCCGAGAAAAAGAACAACAAGCCAAACGCCGCGTTTTTTAAGCATCTCCCAAAAGCCCATCTGCATATACGGCTTATCCAAAGCTTCCATACCGCCCAACTTCTGAATATCTTCGGTCGCTTCATCCTGAACGGCATGCAGAATATCGTCGGCGGTAATAATTCCTTTGAGGCGATGAAAATCATCGACAACGGGCAGAGCAAAAAACTTTCTTTGTGAGAAGATTTTTGCGACCGCTTCCTGATCCTGATTTTCAGAAACAGTGGTTACTTCCACTTTCATAATGTCGCGGACTTTTTTATCCGGCGTGGCTTTAAATAAATCACGAAAAGAAACGACTCCCAAAAGCTTTTGCGCTTCATCTAGAACATAAACATAGTAAATATTTTCCAAATGCTTTTGAACCTGAAGACGAAGGTAGCGAATGGCTTCATCCGCGGTTAAATCAGGCGGCACGCGCGCGAAATGCGGGTTCATGAGTCCGCCGGCGACATCCTGTTTATAAGTCAAAAGGACATTCACTTCACGGCGGTTTTGGTCATCGAGCAAACTCAGAAGCATGCTCCGCTCTTCATCGGGAGAATGCTGAATCAAATCGGCGGCATCATCCGGCGCGAGCAAACGCAGCCAAAGCCGCTTTTCGCCTTCCGGCAAACGGCGGATAATTTGCGCGCGGTCATCCACGGAAATTTTAAGAAAAAAATCCTGCGCTTCTTCGCGGCCTAAAAGACAAAAAGCTTCCGCCCGCTCGTCGGCCGAGAGAACCGACCAGGTATCTTCAATTTCGCTTTCACTGAGTTTTTCCGAGGGATCAAAGTTCATAGGGCGCATTGTACAACCGGACGCCGTCCAAGGGGAGGGGTTAAAATAAAATTCTTCCGATTAACCTCTCCCCTTGGACGGCGTCCGGTGCTAAAATCTGCACCTCGCAATTTTATTTATCAAAAGGAGAGCAAAATGAGCAGACAAAATATTTCAACAGGCGGAAAATGGGAGCCCATTATCGGATATTCCCGCGCGGTAAAAATCGGCAATGTGGTGCATGTTTCAGGAACAACCGCTTCTTCTCCGGAAGGGCTTGTGGGCAAGGGCGATCCTTACGCTCAAACGGTTCAAACTTTAAAAAACATTGAGCATGCTTTGAAGCAAGCCGGCGCAAAAATGGAAGATGTTGTACGTACCCGCATGTACCTGAAAGACATCTCCCAGTGGGAACAAGTCGGCAAAGCGCACGGCGAATTTTTCAGTAAAGGCCGTCCGGCAACCACCATGGTCGAGGTCAGCAAACTGATTGACCCCGATATGCTGATCGAAATCGAAGCTGAAGCGGTTATTGCTTAAAAAATGACAGGGACATCTGTTTCCGCTTGGCTTTTCCTCCTCGGCGCAGGTGTTCTTGAAATCATTTGGGCCGTCGGACTGAAGTATACGGAAGGTTTCACGAAATGGATTCCCTCGTTAATCGTTATTGCCGTCATGGCAGTTAGTTTTTGGATGCTGGCTCAGGCCGCGAAAGTCATTCCTATTGGAACAGCCTACGCGGTGTGGGGCGGCATCGGTACCGCCGGCACCGCCTTGATCGGCATCTTCTTTTTACAAGAACCGGCACACGGCTTTCGAATTTTTTGTATCAGCCTGATTCTCTTCGGCGCGGCCGGATTAAAAATTTTTTCAGGCCCTCAGAATTAATTTCATTTCCTCATTGAGACCCTTCCATCAGTAAGGAAATGAAGTTTATGCTTTGCGTTGGCAGGAATTATTTATATAGGGTAAACTTAACTCAACGATGAACCAAGCCTCACCCCAAAAACGGGATCTTGCAATGCTGGTCGACCAGCGGCAAACTTCTTTTTTCAAGCATCGCCCCTCCATTCTCGTTCTGATTATCAGCATCGTAGTAACATGCGTTACTTTCATCAAAATGCAGGAGCTTGAAAAAGCGCGGCTTCAAAATGAATTTGAACATTTGTCGAATAATATCGTCGTCACCTTAAAAGACTCTCTCGAAAACAATCTTCAGGTGCTTAACGAGCTAAGCAGTTTTTACGCTGCAAGCGAGCAAGTAGAGCGGTCCGAATTCAAACAATTTGCAAAAAATATTTTTAAACGCCGCCCTGATATTTATATGCTCGGCTGGTCACCCCGCGCCTCACAAAACCAGCTTTTGGAGCTTTCTCAATCCGCGGCCGCGGAAGGAATCCCCGATTACAAACTGAAACAATATGACCACCGCGGACTGATGGTTCCGGTTCAGGAACGGGAAGAATACTTCCCTGTCTTTTTTGTCGAGCCCTTCAATCGAAACAGCGATATTCTCGGACTGGATCAAAATTCATATTCCATCACGCAAGCAGCCATGAGAAAAGCGCTTGAAACAGGCTTGCCCGCGGCAACCATGATCATGAATCTTCCTCAGTTTGAAAATGAGCCCGCCGCGTCCCGCAACGGTTTTCAGGTTTTTTCTCCTGTTTACAAAAAAGACGCGGTGCTCAATTCTTTTGAAGACCGCAAAGAAAATATCGCCGGATATTTGATTGCCTCTTTTCACATCCGCAAAATGCTGGAATCCGCGCTTAAAAACTTTAAAACCTCTGAGCTTGAACTCAGAATTTACGCGCAGGGAATACGCGACAAAAACAAACTCATTTACACTTACAACCCTCAGACTTATGACAAAACAAAAAGACCGTGGACTGTTCAATCAGAAATCAAAGTCGCCGGACATTACTGGACGGTTATTTCCAGCAGCACCTCTGTTTTTAAAAAAAACCATTACCGCTGGGAAGCCCCCGCTGTCTTTGTCATCGGGATTCTGCTCGGCTTTTTGCTGGCCGTTTATGTCTTTTCGTTTGAACGCACGCGCATCCGCCAAATCATGGTGGCTTTATCACTCACAGACGAACTAACTCAGCTTTACAATCGCCGCGGACTTTGGCTTTTGGCGGATGAACAAATCCGGCTTTCTCTCCGCCACAAGCGCGGATTCTGGCTGTTTGTCATGGATATGGATGAACTTAAAAAAATTAACGACACGATGGGACATCTCGAGGGCGACCGCGCCATTAAGCGCATGGCGCAAATGCTGCAAAGCACATTCAGGAAATCAGACATCATTTCCCGCATCGGCGGAGATGAGTTTGCCGTAATTGCGCTTGAAGCTTCTCACGCCAGCCTGTCTGCGCTGCTGGACCACCTGCAAAACCAGCTCAAAAAAAACAACGCCCTGAGAGACTACTCCTACAAATTACAAATCAGCCTTGGAGCCGCTTTCTTTGACCCTTCGAACCCATGCTCGATTGAAGAGCTGATTGCCCGCGCGGATAAAGAGCTCTACGCGCAAAAAACAATCCACCGTTCTCAAAAAGCAACAAACCTCTAATCTTTAAGATAAAACCTCATGCACACAAAAACACTCTGCCTTGTTTTTGCATTTATTTTTTCCGGAACATCCGCTCTTTACGCTTTAAATGTCGAGAGGCTTTCTGACAAAGAAGCACGCATCGTCGACTCCTTTCTTGAAAAATTGACTCCGCTGATCGAAGAAAAAAAGAAACGGAACAACGCCAATCTGCTGACTTTTGACGAGCTTTACGCACCGCTGGATAGAAAAGAAAAAAAGCTCCTCAAAAAAATTCAGGATCTGAAACCCAAACAGCTTGGCGTGCGGACTCCGCGCCAAAAAGAAGAAAAGAACGCCAAGCCTTTCAAAGAAATTACGGGACAGAAAATCAAACTGGACGGCAAGCGCACGTCTTTGCCGCCTCAAGCCGTTTCACCGGAAGCGTATGCCGCCTATGAAAAAATGATGCTCGCAATGGAAAAAGATCTTGGGAAGCGGTTTTATATTGAGTCGGCGCACCGCGGAAAACCTTATCATCTTTATAATTTCATCAAATATCTTCGGGAGCATAATTACTCATTGATTGAAACCGCGAAACTCAACGCGCTTCCGGGATATAGCGAACACAATTTAAAAACTTACCACGCGATTGATTTGATTAATGAAGATGGAATTAACGGAGAACCCGACACAAAAGATTATGAGGCTTTACCGGAATATAAGTGGATGCTGAAAAACGCGGTAGATTATGGATTCACACTGTCTTACCCTCGCGGGAATCCGCACGGCATCGATTTCGAGCCGTGGCATTGGCGATACCATCCCAAGCTTGCGGCTAAGCTTAAAGTGCAGCCGCAAACCAGAGAAGCGGAATAAAAACTAATTTGTGTAGGAAAGAAAATGCCGGTGTAAAAAAACAATCGCGGTAAAAAAGAAAACGATCTGAAAAATTCTTTGGATGCTCATACGGCCTCCTGTGCTGTATAACTTTCTACGTCAAGTTTAGGTAAAGTCTTGAATAAGAAATAGTTATTTAATGTTTTATAAAAAGTTTTCAGACGGGCCCGCAAAAAACTGAGTCTTTAATCATGAAAAAGTTTATGAAAATAGCGGTTAATTCCGCTCTGGCCGGAATCAAAAAGGGCGAAGGCGGCCCCTTTGGGGCCTGTATTGTAAAGAATGGCAAGGTTATTGCTTCTGCGCACAACCAAGTATTAAAAAATCAAGACCCCACTTGTCACGCTGAAATTCAAGCTATACGGCTGGCCTCAAAAAAACTACGCTCGTTCGATTTAACCGGCTGCGAGATTTATTCCACCACCGAACCCTGCCCCATGTGCTTCGCCGCGATTCATTGGGCATGCATCAAAGCCATTTACTACGGAACCAATATTGCCGATGTAGCCAAACGGGGCTTCAACGAGCTGGGTGTTTCAAACGCTTTGTTGAAGAAAAAAGGACGCTTAAAAGTAAAGCTGCATAAAGGGTTTGAACGCGCAGACTGTCTTCAGCTTTTAAAAAAGTGGGATGCTCTTGATTCTAAAAAAGTTTATTAGCCGTTTCTTTCACGGCTTGACCGCCAATGTAATCATCTTCGGAGTCGTCAGTTTTTTAACCGACGTTTCCACCGAAATGATTTATCCCCTGCTTCCGCTTTTTTTGACTCATACATTGGGCGCCGGGCCCGCCTTTCTGGGTTTAATTGAGGGTATCGCGGAATCTCTGTGTTCGTTTTTAAAACTTTATTCGGGCATTCAATCCGACAACGCGCGCGACCGCAGTAAATGGGTATTGTTTGGCTACACTCTTTCTTCTTTTTCAAAACCCTTCATCGCGCTGGCTCAGGGACCATGGACAGTCCTGCTTGTGCGCGCGGCCGACCGCACCGGCAAAGGTCTTCGCACTTCTCCGCGCGATGCTCTGCTCGCCGATTCAACGCATCCCCAGCATCATGGCCGCGCTTTCGGCTTTCAACGCTCCATGGATAACGCGGGTGCAGCCGTGGGTCCGCTTTTCGCATGGCTGCTTTTAACTTATTACACGCAGGATTTGCGGGTTATTTTCTGGATCGCCGCCATTCCCGGTATTTTGGCAGTGCTTTTGATCTTGTTTAAAGTGCGTGAAATTAAAACAAGCAGCACACGTATGCTGAAAAAATTTAATTGGTCTATTCCGCGCGGAAAACTCGGCGCCTATCTCGGCATTTTGTTTATTTTTACTTTGAGCGCATCTTCGGATGCTTTTTTACTGCTCTACGCTGAAGAATGTGGCGTACCACGCGCGCACATTCCGTTAATTTGGATGGTCCTGCATATCATTAAAACTTTGACGATTATGCCCTTCGGCATTTTGTCGGATAGAATCGGACGCGGAAGAATCATTCTCTACGGCTGGTTTATTTACGCGTTGGTTTTCGTTCTTTTTGGTTTCTCTTCAACTCCGCTGCATATTTGGATTTTGTTCATGGTCTTCGGCTTATTTTCAGGCTGTACGGAAGGCACTGAGCGAGCCTTCCTCGTTGATATCGCGCCCGCGGGGGAACGGGGCCAAGCCTTCGGTTGGTTTAACTTCGTCATCGGCCTTGCCGCTTTGCCCGCAAGTCTGCTTTTCGGAATTATCTGGAAATTAAGCAGCGCGCAAACCGCGTTTTTTACCGCTGCGTCAATCGCTTTTGCGGCGGCAATTCTTTTTTCAGCTTTTCTTTTTTTGACACGCCCAAGCAAAAAAAGCCAGCACGCTTAAAAGCACCGCCAAAGAACAAACCACACTGGCTCCGGTTGGAAAATCTCCGAAGTAAGATAGCGCCATTCCTAAAAAACTGCCCAACACGCCCACCACCCAGCCGATCAAAAGCCGCGCTCGAACGGTTTGCGCGTAAAGCACTGCCACAGAAGCGGGAATCACAAGCAGCGAAAACACAAGCAACACCCCGGCAATCCGCACCGAACTCGTCACAACTAAACCGAAAGAGGCGTAAAAAAGAAAATCCCAAAGGCGAATATTCCATCCACGCTCTTCAGCTTCACGCGGTTTTTGCGAGATCAGCAGAAACTTCTCACGGAAAATAAAGTGAAATAAACCAACTGCGGTGTAAAGCGCCAACATTTTAAAAACTTCCGCGGGCTGGACTAAAAGCACATTCCCGACCAGTGCTTCGCGAATATGCTCATCGCCTTCTCCCGAGCGGCTCAAAAACAGAACCATCAAAGAAGCCGCCACAGCATAGGTAATTCCGATCATGGCCTCTTGAGATACTTTCTGCTCTCTCAATCGCAAGAGAGAAAAAACAGCCGCGCCGATTAAAGTACAAATCAGAGAAAGCCAATAAGATTCAGACCCATCATGAGCATATCCCGCTACAAGCGCCGCCGCGCAGCCCAAAGCCGCGATTTGTGCCAAAGCCAAATCCACAAAAATCACTTGGCGCTGCAAAACATGCAACCCCAAATAACAGTGAATTCCGGCTAACACCAAGCATGCGGCGAACGGCCAAAGCATCATTTGAAAAAAATCCATACGCCCCTTTTATTAGAAGTGGTTTTAGCCAACAGCTTGCGCCAATGACTTAACATTGTAATCGTAAAAAGCAAGCAGGTCTTCCGTTCCTTTGATTTCTCCCGGATTTTGCGCAATGGTCACAACTCGACCGCCAATTTTTCGGGCAAGTTTTTCAGGAAGCCGCCGGGAATAATAAGATGCCGCCAAAATAAATTTCACGTTTTTTTCCGCGGCGACTCTTTCCAGCTTTTCCAAATGCTTGGGTGAAGGTGAAACCCCCGGCTTCGGCTCAAGATACTCAATGTCGTAAAACCCGAGAAACTCGGCAAAATACGCCACTTCATCATGGTATGAAAAAACCGAACTTCCGCGCACGGCCGCGGACTGATTTTTCCAATCATGAATTTCGACCCGCAGCTCGGCCTCAAAATCAGCCGCGCTTTTTTGGTAATCGGCAGCGTTGGGCTCGTCTAGTTCCGATAATTTAGCGGCAACACGCGGAATCATAATCAGCGCATTCTCCGGATTCATGTGATAGTGCGGATTTCCAAACGCGTGCACATCCCCTTCCGCTCGCGTCAAAACAGCGGGCGGCTTTAAAAGCTTAATTCCGTGCGACAGATCTAAGTTATGAGCTTGCCCGCGAAAAAGATCATGCCTGCCGGATGCCTGCAGCAATGGGTCTACCCATGCTTCGAGATCAAGTCCCGCAAAAACAAATAAATCCGCTTTTGCAGTACGTGCCACATCGCTTGGCTTGGGCTGAACATAGTGCACATTAAACTTAGGTGAAGCTACCGCATGAACCTGAACATGCTCACCGCCGATATGCTCGACCAAACTCTTAAAAAACGTCGTGCTTGTCACTACTTTCAACGGTCGCTCTGCAGCAAATCCACTCGCGGCAAAAAAACAAAGAACAAAGGACAAAGAACAAAGCATCAAACTTATTTTTTTCATAAATCCTTTTGAAATTACATCAAACTGTTTTCAAGATTACTTCAAAAAGGTTGAAATTCTGGGCGCAACGCACCATCAACCATTCTTTTTAAAAAGCTTCAACCAAAATGCGCTATCAAAATCGTTTCAAAACAGTTTGGATGCTAGGCGCAAATGAGCAAAGGAGGAGGCGTAGTGAAAACCTACGCCGCACGACCTTTGCGAAATTTGCAACGCCGCAGACGAACTATTTTTAAACGATTTAAGAGATCTTGTGTTTGTGTTCGCCGATGGCGAAAGTTCCTTGAATAAACCCCTCCAAAATCGGATCTTTCCCATCCGTTAAATTGCGCTGATTCAGCTGCAAACGCCAACGCGCAAACTCGCTTTGATAAAAAGTAAGATAAGCAGCCCATCCCAGGTCATAACCATCTTTGGTTTCAAGCGCCGCGTTCTTAATCAAGCTGACATGGTCAAACCGGCTGCCGATAGCCCACTTCGGATGAAAACGCCAATCAGCCAAAATATAACTTCCCCAAAAGTTGTTGCTGTCATCCACTTCCGGAAAATTTGTTACATTTAAAACTTCATCAGCGACTTCTTCACCGCGCTCTTCTGAGCGGCTTCCGAAGAAAGATTCTCCCTGCAATTTAACGTGCCGCTGATCGGCATAATTCCAGGTCCATGTTAAATCAGTTCCAATCACATGCGTTCCAAAAGTATTTTTGGTATCACTGCCGCCCGTTAGGTAGGAAACACCGCCCTCAATGCCGCTGTTCGGGGTGAGCTCCAAGTAGTTTTTGAGATGTGCGTAAAGAGTCGGGTAACGGCGTGATTCACCAAACATACGCGCGTCTTCTTCGCCCTCTTCTTCCTCTTCATGCCCATGGTCTTCTCCCGAGCCGCCCTCTAAAACTCCGAAGGCAATTGAGTGGCTCACTTTATCCGTAAAACTAAAAGGTTTGGTTAAATCCGCGCCGGTCTTACTAAAACCTTCCGGTCCGAAAAACCGTTGAATCACAAGCGGAACATCCACTGTATCTAAACTATCCCGATGAATTGGAATCACTTTACCGATACGGGGCTTCATGCGGCCCAATCGTCCTGTGAGTCCCCAAGGCAGAGCGTGGTTGGTGTAATACGCTTCTTCTAAATGCACATCTTCAAAGTCTGAAAGCGCGACAGTCGCATCAAGCCGCGAATAAGCATCAATCGCGCTGCCGAATGACAATTCCAAATGCCGCGCACTGATCCGATCACGGCCTTCTTCGTCTTCGCGGCTTGGCGAATCAACCTGCCCGACAATGTCCGCTATCACGCCGATTTCCGGATTCCATTTACCTGAACCGGCTCGATTTATACCGCCTGCCATTACCGGAATGGAAGTTTGATTGGGTCCCGCGATGGCCACACTCGCTTTGCTTTCGATAGCATTAATTTGAAGCTGTTGCTTTTGAATCAGCTCGTTTTGCTGAGTAATTGTTTGTTGAAGCTGCTGCATATTCTTCTGCATCTCCATCATGCTCTTTTGCAGCATTTCAAAGCCCGCGTCCTGCGCGTAACCCGGCAAGACCGACTCAAATACAAAACACAAAGTTAAAAGACATAAAAAAAACTTCCGCATAAACACTCCTTGAATAAAAAAGAAGAAAACCCGAAAAAAATCGGGACTTAAAAAGAAGAGAGTTTAAGCGAAGGTCGGAGGAGCGCGGGTGGCGAGAGTCGCGCCATGAAAGAAATAAAAAAGCGGAGTGGGTTCCGAGCGGAACGCACGCCAAGGCTGAACAGATGCGATCCATGCGAAGAAAATAAGTCCCGCAACCTGAATGATAAGGCTCTGCACAGCGTGACAAACGGAACAGTCATGGCCGTGGTCCGCTTCATGATGATGCGCCCATAAACCCAAAAAGCTCAAGACAATCAACGCGGCAAACAAAACACGCACGAGCTTGTTTGTTCTTAAAAATGAAATTAAATTTTGCATAAGTGGAAGTATAGCAACTGCGTCAAGCCGTTTCGGCCTATGGTAGAATGGTTCATGCAAATTAATTACCCGCGCTGTATTCTGAAAAAAGGCAAAGAAAAGCCTGTTTTAGGCTTTCACCCCTGGATTTTTTCCGGAGCGATTGACTCCGTTGAAGAGGGTCTGCAGCCCGGCGACCTTGTCCGGGTTGAATCAGGTTTCGGCGAGTTTTTAGGGGTGGGCTATTTCAATCCCGCCTCCCAAATCACAGTCCGCATGCTTGCCTTTGAACACCGCTGGATTGACGGCGGATTCTTTGACGATAAAATTGCTCAGGCTGTAACCCTCCGCAAAGAGCGTATTCTCAACGCAAGGACCAATGCTTGCCGCATCATTAATTCCGACGGTGATTTTTTGCCGGGGCTGGTGGCAGATTTATACAATGATGTTTTAGTCGTTCAATTTTTAACCATGGGCATGGAAAAGCAAAAAAGCCTCATTCTGCCTTTGCTTGAAAAACATTTTCCGCTCCGCGCTGTTTACGAAAAAGTTTCTCCCGCCGAATGCAAAATGGAAGGCATGGAGAAAGAAAGCAGTGTTCTCGCGGGGCGACTGCCTGCGGATGGCCGAACTGAAATAAGCGAAAACGGAATGCGTTTTCATATTCGCTGGGAAAGCGCGCAAAAAACCGGTTTCTTTCTGGATCAGCGCGACAACCGCAAGCTCATCCATAAAATCGCATCCGGCAAAGATGTTCTTGATTGCTTTTGTTATAACGGCGGATTTTCCGTATCTGCCGCGCTCGGCGAGGCAAAACAAATCATGTCGGTCGATATTTCCGAGCACGCGATTGAAGCCGCGCGTGAAAACATGAAACTCAATTCACCGCAAACACCTCACTTTGCGGAAAAGCGGGATGTGTTCGAATTTTTACGAGAAGATTCGTTTGAGCCTAATCTCATTATTTTGGACCCGCCCGCATTTTGTAAAAGCAAAAGTCAAATCCAACAATCCGCGCGCGGATACAAAGATATTAATTTAGCAGCCATCAAAAAACTGCCTGTGGGGGGATTGCTTTATACCGCGTCTTGCTCATCATTCATCACACCGGATTTATTTCAGAAGATTGTTTTCGGCGCCGCGAAAGACGCGAAACGCGAAGTAAAGATTCTCGCCAAAACCGGCCATGCCATGGACCATCCGATTTCGATTTATCACCCCGAAGGCGAATATCTGAAAGGTCTTTTACTTCAGATTAATTAAACCCGCCAAGCTCCGTTCAAATAAACAGATTCGCCGTCGAGTGTCACTTCTTTTGTTTCGGCAAAAACATCCACATGATGCCGGGCCTGATTAATCGTGAATTGCGGCTTTTTATAAATCGTATGTTTCGCGCCCATCGATAAATGCACGCCGCACATGCGCTCATAAGTCCCAATATCATCTACACGGCGTTCGCGCGTGAAAGCACGGTTCATTCCGAAGCCAAGCTCACGCAGCCAGACCTCGCCCTCTTCAGCCCGAATCTGCTCAAGCACCTTATCAAACTCCGGCGTTGAATCAAGCGCCTGAACCACCCTTCCCTTTTCCACCACAAGCGTAATATGCTTTTCGGGCGTATTCACAGTGAATGAGGAATCACCAAACGCAAAAATGCGGACTTTGCCGTTCACGCGCTCCAAGTCTTTCGATTCCGTAAAAACTTCTCCGATTGGAAATTGTCCGCCGATATTTTTCATGCCGGTGTAGTCGCCCACATTCAGCTTGGCCTGCTCAAAGCCGGCTTCGAAAACAAGCTGTTCTCCGTCTGAATCCACAACCCCCATGCCCGCATGATCAATTTTTCTTTTCAACGCCGCTCCCACACCGCGATAGTAGTCGGCATCATAAGCCAATGAATCAATATACCGCTCTGCCTGAAGCCCGGGCATACGCGCGAGATGAACATGCTCTATCACCTTCAGCTCCCGCTTGAAGAGCTCCACGCGAATCCGAAAAGCATTCAGCCGAAAACTGGTGGATTGAATTAAAACGACCAAATCCAAGGGCTTTAAGGTTTCAAAAGCGGCCAAAATAGTTTCGGGAGACGCGGCATCAAAATCAATGAATTGCGCCTTGGGCAAATTGGCACGATAGGCTTGCGTCAAAGTGACGGCGAGCTCACACCCAGAATCAAAGACCACGATCGCCGCATGCAGGTCATTGTGCTTAAACGACAACGCAAGAATGTCGCAAATATGTTTCTCAGTAAGGCTATTCATATTTTATTTTAAGCTAAAAAGACCGTGGCACGCATTTAGATTTTCTTGGAGAGAGTCAAAAAGTAAACGGCGGTTCCGATATCGATGATCATTTCAAAATCACGGCTCACAAACACCGGCGCAACCGGATTAAAAATAAGCGCAAGCACCGCCAGCGGAATAAAGTGATTTTTCAAATCATCGCGGCCGCGTAAAATCACCGCGGCATAAATGGAGGCCACGCAAACCACAAGCCTTAAAAAACCATAATAGCCGTAGGGAATTTGAGGTAAAACCGCCACACAAAGCATCAGCGCAGAAATCAGCAAAGCAATTTTTAAATTTTTAGTTTCTTGTTTTTGATTCACGGGCTATTCCTCGTCGGCAAAAGTTTTACGCAAGCGGATGTCTCCTTCGGGAGAAAAAATAAGCGCTTCAGCAGGCGCGCGGTGCAATGCCGCAAACTTAACGGCATGCGGCGCCATCTGCTTCAAATTATAAAGAACAATTTCATCAGGCAAAGGCGGGTTAAATTCATAAATAATCGCGAGAGGAGGAAAACGACCGATTCGCTGTAATAAATACCATTTTCCGATGGCTTCTCCGCGCAAAGCAGGTTCATAGCTTGTATCGTTATAACGGCATTCCGCCGTAAAGCCTCGCTGAGTAAAACGTTTCGCCTCGGCCGTGCACCAGCTTTCTTTTTCGAACTTTCGCACAAAAGTCAGCGTCAAAATGGTTTGCGGGCTCGGCTCAATTTTTTGGGCAACAAGGTAATGATAATTTGAAACCTCTTTTGATCCGCAAGCGGTCAAATAGACCGACAAGCCGACAAAAATCATGAACGGAAATAATTTTTTTTGAATAAACAGCATGAAATTCATTCCAACGGAACCTTTCTGTCCGCTAAGCGGAAGGCATCAGTCCGCAAAGAAAACAGCTATCAAGGGGCTACCCTTCCACTTCAACGGAATAACTTTTTTTCTCAAAGCGAGAAAAAATTTCGTACGCGCAGGGAACCACAAACAGGGTCAGCAAAGTTGAAATCGTCACGCCCCCCACAATCGCGGTCGCCATCGGCACAATCGTTTCTGAGCCGGCACCCGTGGATAAAGCTTCGGGAATTGCCGCGGCAACCGTTGCGGTCGAAGTCATCAAAATTGGCCGGAGACGAATCGGGCAAGCCTCAAGCAAGGCTTCACGCACAGACTTGCCTCCCCGGCGCTGCGCGTTCGTAAAATCAACCAATAAAATAGAATTCTTCTTCACAATTCCCATCAAAAGCACGAGCCCGATCATGCTGTAAAGATTCAAGGTGTTGCCGCTGAAATAAAGCGCGGCATAAGCCCCGGTCAAACTAAACGGCAACGCGAGCAAAACGGTCAGCGGATGGATAAAACTATTAAATTGCGTCGCCAAAACCATATATGCGACAAAAACGCCGAGCACTAAAGCAAAAATAAGGCTGTCATTCGATTCTTTAAAAGCTTGCGAACCGCCGGAAAAAACTAAATGATAGTCTTTCGGTAAAATTTCTTTGGCAAATTCATTAACCTTGGCTAATGCTTCCTGCTGAGAATGCCCTTGTGCGGGATTGGCGTAAACACTGACCGCGCGGTCGCGATTTTTACGCGTAATGGAAAAAAGCGTCGGCTTCACTTCCGAAGTAATCACCTGCGAGAGCTGAACCGCTTCCCCCTGCTGATTGCGTACCCAAATATTTTCAATATCTTTCACCTCTGTGCGATCCGCTTCCGCCAGACGAACCCGAATATCATAACGTTTTGCGTTATTGGTAAACTTGCCGATACGCACGCCGCCCATCGTCGCGTTAATCGTATTGGCAATGGAAAGAACACTCACGCCATGTGCCGCGGCTTTTTCACGGTCGGGGTAAATTTTGAGCTCGGGCATTCCTAATTGATAATCTGTATCAATATCCGTCATCATTCCGGATTCTTTCATTTTCTCCATCATTTTTTTGCCGACTTCACCCAAAGTGTCCCAGCTGGGGCCGCGAATGGTAAACTCAACCGGATAACCTCGTTGAGCCGTAAAGCCTGATTGCGACAAGTCCTGAACGCTCGCGCGCTCAACCCCGGGGACTTGATTGAGGCCTTTACGAACAATCTGCATGAAGTCTTTTTGCGTCATGCGCTTGCCGTTCACAAGCGGGCGTTCCTTTTTAGGCTTCATAGTAACAAAAACCTGACCCGTATTGGATTCTCCCCCGCGAAACCCGCCGATCGCGCAATAATAACCATGCAAAGCGGGTTGAGCGGTTAAAAAAGCTTCAACTTGCTTGAAAACTTCGTCGGTGTGATCAAGCGAAACACCCAAAGGCAACATCACGCGCGCCAAAAACCGGTTTTGATCCTGATGCGGAACAAATTCTTTCTTTAGCAGGCTTTGAAAAATAAAAGAGGACGCAAAAATCAATACCGCCAAAATTAAAACTAAAAAACGATGCCGCAAACACCAACCTAAACTACTCTTGTAGTTTTTGGCGAGACGGTGCATGCCGTTATCAACCCATTTCCCAAGGCGCGTGGAATGCCCTACTTCCAAAAACTGCGAACAACGCATCGGCGCGACGGTGAGCGCTTCCAAAAGCGACAAAGCCACCGCAGCAGAAATGGTTACGCCAAACTGAAAGAAAAACTTACCGATAATCCCTTCCATGAAAATCACCGGAATAAAAATCGCTAAAATCGCAATAGTCGCGGCAAGCGCGGCAAAAGTAATTTCGCGCGCGCCGATCAAAGCGGCCTGCATGCGTGTTTTGCCAAGCTCTAAATAGCGAGAAATGTTTTCAAGCACCATGATCGCGTCATCCACAATAATGCCAACCACCAGCGCCAGCCCCAGCATCGTAAAGGTATTCAGCGTAAACCCGCACAAATAGATAATAAAAAAACCGCCGAGAATCGAAGTGGGAATCGCAAGTAAAACATTGAACGTAGCGCTCCAGGAACCTAAAAAGAAATAACACACCACCGCGGTAAAAAGACAAGAAAGCATTAAAACAACCGTGAGATGATGCACAGAATTTTTAATAAACTGGGTAGGGTCAAAAACCACCGAAAGCTTCATTCCTTCGGGCAAGCGCGGCTCAATTTCCTTGATGCGCGCTTTTACCGCGTCAGCGACAGCCACGGCATTGGATCCGCGCTGTTTGATAATACCGATCCCAACAGCACGCTTCCCCATCGTTCGCGAAATACGGCGTACATCGGCAAGACCATCTTCAACTTCTCCGACTTCACCGAGGCGTATCGGTTTCCAAACAGGCCCGCCGCGCACACGGTTCGGAATCAATATTTTTTCAAATTCTTCGGGTGTGGCCGCTTCACCGTAAATGCGCAAATTGATTTCTTGCGGGCCCGAATTCATGTAACCCGCTGGCAAATCCGCGTGCTGACTGCTGATCGTGTTTAAAATATCTTCCACGGTTAATTCTTGCGCTTGCATTTTTTTGGCATCAAGCCAAACGCGTAAATTGGGGTCCACAAAACCGCCGAAGCGGATATCGCCCACGCCTTTGACGGTCGTAAATTGGTCGCGCAAAGATTCCGTGATATAGCGGGTTAACTCAACCAGCGGCCGCTCGCCCGAAAGCGCGACCCACATAACGGGCTGGTCTTCGGGATTAGTTTTTGTCACAACAGGCGGATCAATATCTTGGGGAAGATTACGCTGCGCTTGCGCGATTTTGGTTTGCACATCCTGCAAAGCGGAATCGATGTCACGTTTAAGATCAAGCTCAATCGTAATGCTGGCTTGACCCTGGCGGGAAACAGAACTGACTTCCTTAATGCCCTCAACACTCATCACCGCATCTTCAATGATGTCGGTTACTTCGGTTTCTATCACTTCCGGCGCGGCGCCTTCCCATGTCACGGAAACATTTACCACGGGAAAATCAACATCGGGCAGCTGGCTAACGCCCAAGCGGGTATAACCAATCCACCCGAAGACAATCAGACCGATCATCAACATCCACGCAAAAACCGGATTTTTAATCGATAAATCAGAAAGCGTCATAATTCACCAACAAGTAAAGACCGCGAAAGAACCCCTCTCACGCATTCAGCATTATCTCTCACAAGATTTTGAATCCCAAGTAAAACCTATCAAAAGGACTCAGCCGCAAGGCGAATGCAAATGCCCGGGGGAGGTGTATTAACAAATACATTGACCTATGAAAAGGAGCATCCGCTGCGTTGGATGCTCCTTTTCATAGGTTTTCCCAATTAAGAAATAAGACTGCGTAACATCCATGCCGTTTTCTCATGCGTCTGCATACGCTGGGTCAAAAGATCCGCCGTCGGTTCATCGCTTGCCTTCTCCACCGCAGGAAAAACTGCCCGAGCGGTACGAACTACAGCCTCCTGCCCTTCTACCAATTGCCGAATCATGTCTTCGGCTTTGGGAACTCCATCCGCTTCCTGTATCGAAGTCAGCTTCGCAAATTCTTTGTAAGAACCAGGCGCCGTAAAGCCAAGCGCGCGAATCCGTTCCGCGATTAAATCCACCGCAAGCGCGAGTTCGTTGTACTGCGTTTCAAACATCAAATGTAAAGTTTGAAACATGGGTCCCGTCACATTCCAGTGAAAATTATGCGTTTTTAAGTAAAGCGTATAGGTATCCGCTAAAAGCTTCGAAAGCCCCTCTGCGATTTGTTTGCGTTCTGTTTCAGCGATTCCGATATCAATTTTCATAATTGCCTCCGTTAATTTTCATGATTTAAAATACCTTTTAACTTGCCTAATTATACTCTGCACCCCTAATCTCATAAAAGATTGTCGCTCATCCCGTGTCTTTTTTAAAATCAATTGTTTTTATTTGGCCATAGCTTTAAGCTATATGCACAATGCCTAGCATCACTCAGATTGAATACATTGTTGCCGTAGAAAAACTGCGCCATTTTGGCAAAGCGGCAAAGGCCTGCCATATTTCACAGCCCACACTCAGTATGCAGATTCAAAAAGTCGAAGAAGAACTCAGCTTTCCGCTTTTTGACCGCCTGCAAAAACCGGTTCTCCCCACGGAGAAAGGGCGCCGCTTTATCGAACAAGCCAAGGTTCTGCTGCATGAGCACCAAAAACTGCTGCAAATCAGCAAGCAGGATGAAAACACGGTCAGCGGAGAGTTCCGGCTCGGCATCATTCCCACGCTGACAGCCTACGTTATTCCTTTGTTTATCGAAGAGTTTTCAAAACGCTATCCGCGAGTCCAGCTCACCATCGATGAGCTTAAAACAGACTCGATCGTAGAGGCGTTGCGCGAAGACCGCTTGGACGCGGGAATATTAGCTACACCACTGCATGAAGAGGGTCTTAAAGAGAAACCGCTTTTTTATGAGCCTTTTCTGCTTTATCTTTCCCAAAATCACCCGCTTTTGAAAAAGAAAACGATCGCACAGGACGAGCTTAACGGAAGCGAGATGTGGCTTTTGCAGGACGGCCATTGCTTCCGCAATCAAATGATTCGCTTCTGCTCTCTCAATAAAAAGCAGGGGGTTTTTAAAAACATCCATTTTGAAGGCGGAAATCTGGAAACACTGAAGCAAATCGTCAAAAACAGCCGCGGCTATACTTTGATTCCCTGGCTATTGGGGCTCACCTTGTCGGAACAAGAACGTCAAAATCATGTTCGAGAGTTTGAAAAACCGATTCCTACGCGCGAAATCAGCCTTATTTACAGGCGCAATCAATGGAAACTGGATATTCTTCAGGCTTTAGAAAAAACATTGCTTGAAAAAACTCCGGCTGAATTACGTAATCTTTCAAAGCAGCACGCCATCATTAAAATCTATAAGAAGGGTGCTTGATCCCAAGACCAAGTCCCTTTATGATCTGCTCCCATGAATTGGAACAGCCTTTTACCTTGGATCTTATTTAACGCAGCCGTTGTTTTCATGCTTTGGCTAGACCTCACCGTCCTGCATAAAAAATCGCATGAAGTCAAAATTAAAGAAGCCCTTTGGCAGTCTTTGCTCTGGATCACGATCGCGCTGATATTTAACGCCGGTATTTACTTCGTTAAAGGCTCTCAGCTGGCACTTGAGTTTTTTACGGCCTACTTGCTTGAAAAATCATTGAGCATCGACAATCTTTTTGTCTTCATTATTGTCTTTGAATATTTCCATATCCCGCCCCGCTTTTACCATCGGGTTCTGTTCTGGGGTATTTTAGGCGCACTCATCATGCGCGCGCTGTTTATTCTGACCGGCATTTGGCTCATCGAACGATTCCATTGGCTCATTTATGTTTTTGGAGCTTTTTTGATTTATACCGGCATCAAACTCGCTTTCAGTCACGACAATGAAATTAAACCCGATCAAAATCCGATTCTTAAATTAATACGGAAATTTTTTCCCGTGTCATCCAACGTGGAAGATGAACGCTTCGCCTTTAAAAGCGGCCAACAATGGCATCTTACTCCCGCTTTTGTTTGTTTAATCTTTATTAACATCATCGATCTTGTTTTCGCGATGGATTCCATTCCCGCCGTCATGGCGGTCAGCCGCGATTCTTTTATCGTTTACACCTCTAACATTTTCGCGATTCTGGGATTACGCGCGCTTTTCTTCGCCATCGCCGGCTTAATGAAAATGTTTGAGTATCTGAATTACGGTTTATCCGCGGTGCTTGTTTTTATAGGCGGGAAAATGCTCGTCTCGCATTATTATCACATTCCGATCGGGCTCTCACTCGGAGTCGTCGCGGGGCTTTTGGGTCTGTCCATTGCGGTCTCCCTGCTTCATAAAACTTCCGAAGAAAAATAATTCCTCGGCAACGGCCGGCTTCTCAGTCCTGCTCCTGAGCCGAAGGCGAAAACTGCACGCCAAGAACACTAAAGAATAATTCCCGGCTTGAAACTTTCTCAACATTCGCGCGCACTTCTTTAAATCGGTTAACCGGAAGCGCGTAAAAGAAAAGCCTTAACACTCCCGAAACTAAAAATAAGGAGATCATGGAATAGCCATGCAGCGGCGGAAGATTCTCGGCAAGAAACCCGCCCAAAGACGCGCCCAAAAAAAGTGCGCTGCCATTAATCAAATTAAAATAACTCAAACACCGCACGCGTTTTTCCGGCTGAACGCTGTCCAAAATAAAATTAGCGGAACAAAGGTTGTACCCACCCCACACAAATCCGCCGAAAATCTGCACCGCGAGCAAATAATACCAATTGGTTGAAACGCACCACAAAAGCGGAATAAGAGGAATAAGTCCGCCCGTAAACTTCAGAACATGCGCATTTCCGACGCGATCGGCAACGCGCCCCCAAAGCGGCGAGCTGCCGAGCACCGCTAAAATCACAACAAGGTAAATGGACATATACTGAAAATAATTAAAGTGTAAATCCTGCAGCATATAAACGCCGAAATAAGGGGCTGAAATTTGTGTCGCGAAGGTAATGCCCGCTGAAAATAAAACAAATTTAACAAAATTACTTTGCCGAAAACGCCGGATAAACATCCAAAACGTAAAACGACTTTCGGGTTTTTCTTCAAACGGAATATCTTCCATGTTTCGAAACAAATACGATGAGATCAACCGCGCAATTCCCGAAAAAAGAAAAAGCAGACCAAATCCCAACTCCATGGAAAAAGAACGTATTCCATCCAAAAAAAGACCCGCAACAGCCAAAGCCGCCATACTGGCCAGCCCAACAATCAATTGCCGTCCGCCCATATATCGGCCTCGCTCATGGGGCTCAAGATAATCACTCATAAGACTGCCCCAAGCCGAGGCAATCCAGTTTCCGACAATTTTAAATAAAATAGTCAGCACCGTCAGCAGAACAACCGGTAGTAGTCCTTTCCAAAAACAAAGGCCCGCGGCCGCAATCAAAATGAACCCCTGTAAGCGAGTCATCGTGATCAAAAACTGCAAGCGGCTTTTAGCATGCCGAACACGCTCCGCGGCAAAAAGCTGAAACACGGATCCCAGCAGACTGGGCCACGCGACAAGCATCCCGATCGCAGCATAGGGCGCACCAAGCAGCAACGCGTAAGGCGTAAGATAAAACTCCGTCAGCGTCAGCATGATGTTGCCTGGGATACCCTCTTTCCAGGAAGCATCCAAGCTTTTCCGATGTTTTTTAGGTAACCAGATTCGAAAGGGATTTAATAATTTCATATTGTTGTTACAACCGCGCGGTTGCGTAGAGCACAGAGCGGAATAAAAACAGAAAAAGCGGCGTCTTTACGACGCCGCTTTTTCTCTGCGCTTGAGCAAAAATACTCAATACAACATTTACTGCTTTTGCTTTAAAAGATCGCGGATTTCTTCGAGAAGAATTTCATTCCGCGGTGCCGCAACCGGAACGCCCGGTTTAGCGGCTTCTTTTTTCTTCATGGTATTCATCCCTTTAATCACCATGAACAAACAAAAAGCAACGATCAGAAAATTAATGATTGTGTTCAGAAATACGCCGTAGTTGATCGTTGCGGCTCCGGCTTTTTGAGCTTCTGCCAAAGAAACATATCCAACCCCGCTCATATCAATAAACAAACTGCTAAAATCAACTCCGCCCAAAAGTTTTCCGATCGGCGGCATGATCAGATCATTCACGAGTGAGCTGACGATTTTTCCGAAGGCACCGCCGATAATCACACCCACGGCCATATCGACAACATTGCCCTTCATCGCGAAGTCTTTAAATTCCTGCAAAACTTTCATCTTCAACTCTCCTGTCTATCGACTTTTTTAAAATTAAGCTACCGGAGCGGCTTCTTTGACCGTAAAAAGACTGGCGCCTTTATAGCCGGGACGGCGTTTGAGACGATCCCAATATTGGCGCAATTTAGGCGAAATGCCGACCTTGTCGGTTAATCCGAGAGCTTCAACCGTCGAAAGACCAGCCATAACGGCGCAATCCGCGATTGAGAACTTGCCTGCGACAAACTCTTGCGCGCCAAGATACGCTTCAACGCGTTTAATCGATTCGGAAACCTTTTCGATCATTTCCGCTGTTGCTTCCGTGCCGGCTTTTTTCGCCAAAACAATCTTGATGAGCGCGCGATAAAAATGAAGATCGCAGTAAGCCGCCACAATACGAACGGCAGCGCGCGCGGCGGAATCTTCAGGAAGAAGCGCCGGCTCGGGATATTCATCGTTCAAATACTCAACAATCGCGGAAGACTCATAAATCGCTTGGCCATCATCGACAATCGTCGGAACTTCCGCGTTCGGATTCAGCTTCAAATACTCAGGCTCTTGAAATTTGCCCCATTCAACGGACTTGATCGTATAGTCCAAATTTTTCTCATCCAAAACAGCTAATACCTTGCGTCCATAAATCGACGGTGCGGCGTAATAAACATCAATCATAAATCCTCCTTCGTTCCATTCATGTTATTCATAAAAGCGGAGGCGTATTATACCGAAGCAGGAAGCGGGAACCAAGAGCCAAGTCGTTTTATTTTCGAAAGAGGTTTTGTATTGGGGGGCAGCGCTACAAAAGACCGGATGCGGCAATACCATTCAGGATAAATTGAATGGCAATGGCAGCAAGCAAAAGGCCCATCAGGCGGGTAAAGATTTTCTGCAAAATCACACTGATCAGCGAAGATTTAACCGCGACAACATAAAAAACCAAAAAAGTAATCGCGGAAACCAAAAAAATAGCTCCCAGCAAAATAATCCCCTGCCCCAAACCTGAAACCCGGCTCGCCAAAATCATCACCGCAGTAATCGCCCCCGGTCCGGCCAGCATCGGAATCGCGAGAGGTGTGATCGCAATATCTGTTTTATCCGCGCCGGCATCCTGCTCTTCACGCGTCTGTTTAACATGTGTCATACGCGCGTTAAGCATATCCATCGCGATAAAAAAAAGAAGAATTCCGCCGGCAATTTCAAAGGCCGGCAAGGTCACGGATAAAGCCCCCAAAATTTGTCTGCCCAAAAAGGCAAAAAGCACCAAAATAAAAAAAGTAAGCACAGATGCCATCGCGGAAATGCGCACGCGGTCTTGGGCACTTTTCCCCGGCGTAATCGCTAAAAAAGCAGGAATGATCCCAATGGGGTCAACAATCGCGAACAAAGATGTAAAACAAAGAATCGCAAAATCCATGGTATTTCCTTTTTCGACCTTTTCCTACCTAAAGTATAGCATGGAAAATCATGGCTTTTTTCGTCGCCCATCCGACTCGAAATCAGGCTATAATTCTGCCATATGAATCAGTTAACTTGTCTTCTTAAAATCAAAGACTAGAAAATGAATTTCTACGAAAAACTAGACCAATTCTTTGAAGAGATAAAATCGTTAGGTTTCTGGAGGCGCCTTTTCAACTGGAAACCTATTCAAAAATTAAGCTATGACGCGTTTGACGCATATAAAAGACTAAGCGCAGATGCTTTGAATAGTGAAGATCAAAAAAAATCGCTTCTAAATAAAATCGACTTGCTGAATAGTGAAAACTCGCATCTTCAAGAAAATTCCGCACAACTTAAAAGTACCTTTGATATAGCAAACACCAAATTAACCTCCGTTGAAAACGCTTTGTCTTCGGTTAAAGAATCTCTTGCCTCTAAAGAAGAACAGCTCAAACAATCCGAAAATAAAACAGCAGAACAGCGAGCTGAGGTTAATTCTTTAAAAGCTAAGATCGTTGATCTTCAAAATGAAATTAACTCTCTTAAAGAAGAAAATGTCGTTTTCAAAAAAACAGCTTCCAGCCATGACGAGGATTTCTCCAGAAAGATAGCAACGCTTCAAGCCATACAAGAACGCGTTCACAATGAACGCGAAGAAGAAAAAAAAGTGCAACAGGCAGAAGAAATAAAAAAGTTAGAGGGAATGAAAGAAACCTGGGCAAAGCATGAATCCCTGGTTAAAGAAAAAATAAAAATAATCTGTCAAAAACTAACCATTGATTATGTGGACAACGTCCCCTTCAAGGGGACCCCTGACAATGTGATCAAAATTTGCGATGAGTTTGTAATCTTTGATGCTAAGAGCCCCTCTTCTGACAAGCTCGACAACTTCCCCTCTTATATAAAATTACAAGCCGAGTCAGTTAAAAAATATATTAAGCAAGAAAATGTTCGTAAGGATATTTTTCTGGTTATACCTTCAAATGCAGTAGGTGTAATCCAGGGGTTCACTCATAACATGGGTGATTACAATGTGTATGTTGTAACGCTTGATGTTCTTGAGCCGCTCTTGCTTTGTTTAAAGAAAATCGAAGATTATGAATTCGTTGATCAATTAACCCCTGAGGAACGAGAAAGCATATGTCGGATAATCGGTAAGTTTACAAATATCACCAAAAGGAAGATACAAATTGATCATTTTTTCACTCAAGAGTTTCTAGCTATTTTGGCAAAATGTGAAAACAGCTTACCCAATGATCTGCTCGTTAAAGTTAATGAATTTGAAACTTCAGAAAAATTAAATCCGCCACAAGAGAAACGCGCAAAGAAAATATCCTTACTTGATCTCAACGAAGACGCTAACAAGCTAAAAAAGAACATTGATCATCTTTTACCCTCCGAAGATGGTAGCAAGATGGATCTTTTTAAATAACGCAACCTGAGCTCGCTTCACTCCGCTGAAGCGCATGATCGATTAATTTTAACAACAAGGCCGCCAAGCGCGGATCATTTCCCGGCGTTGGAGCGCGGAAAAATCCAATCCCTAGTTCTGCGGCGAGATTTTTAGCCTCAATGTCCAAATCATAAAGCACTTCTGCGTTATCACTTAAAAACCCCATCGGAATCACGAGCACGGCTTTTTTCCCTGATGCAGCACTTTGTTTGATCGTATCCAAAATGTCGGGGCCTAACCAAGGCTGAGAAGGATCACCACTGCGGGACTGATAAACATGCTTCCAGCTTTTAAATCCCGCCTTTTCGGCAGTCAAGTTGCTGGCGGTTTCATATTCAGCGCTATAGATACAGCTTGGGCAGGCCGAGTCAGTCGGCGTGGGAATCGAATGACATGAAAATAAAATTTCAGTTTGATCTCTCAAAGAAAGCGGAATTGCCGCAAAAGCCTGCTTGGCAAACGAAGCCAACAAATCAATCCATTCTGAATCACGATACCACGGCTCTAAATATCGATACTCCAATTCTGTAATACCGTGTTCATGTAAAACTTCATGAATATTCTCTTTGTAGCGGCGGCAGCTTGCGGTACTGCGAAACGGCGCAAGGATTACGCCAATTCCCTTTTTAAAGCCCTGTTTATGAATTTCTAAAACCTGATCCTTTAAAAAAGGTTCGGCATTGCGATGTCCTAAAAAAATAGGCAAATTGACTTTGGATGCATTCCGGATTTGCTGCTCCAACTGCTTTGCCCATGGGTTATAAGGAGACCTACCGCCGATCATTTCATAATGATGCGCCACGGCAAGCAACCGCTGCTCCGGAATTTTTCGCCCGGCAGTCACCCTTTTTAAAAAGGGCATAACCTCTTCCGGTGTCTCCGGGCCGCCAAAACCAATCAGAAGAATATGATCAAATTTTTTCATCGAGTTATTATAAATCAAACCTTCTAACAGAATAGAAATCTATTTGCATGTCAAACAAAGACCTTCTATTATGAAAGTCGTTCTGCTTCTCGAATCACATTCAACTCGGGGGTTTTATGAAAAAGACAATCGCAACCATGTTGCTCGCTTTCACTCTGCTCGCCTCTTCATCCAACGCTTGGGCTGAAAACACCGCAAAACACGGAGAAATTACGGGCAAAACTGTTTGTTACGGGTTGGCATCTTTGATTATTTGGCCGGGTATCGGGCAATATTTGAATGATCAGCAAACCAAAAAGAATGTCACGCATGCCATTCTTGGTTTAACCGGTATTTTCCGCTTTTGGTCGGGCTGGGACGCTTTAGTTGACCGCAACGGCGGACGCTGGGACGGGAAGATTTAGTCGATTATAAAAATAAAAAGACCCGCCAGATGAGTTCCGCAGGGCAAAGCCCGAGGACTGTTTGAATCTGGCGGGTCTTTTTATTTTTATAATCTCCGCGCATGAAGGCAATCTTTACAAGCTTATCTTTCTATTACTAAACGGGTTCTCGCAAACCGATATTATTGCGGCAAATCTCTGCGGACTTTTCAGCAGCTCGATAGTAGTCCTTCCCTAACTCTATCTTAGGTCGTCCTTTCGACATTCTCCATTCATTGGTATCACGCAAAGAATAAGCGCAACCGCAATACTGCTGAGCGTAAAATTCTTCTTTCTTCGCGATTTCTATCATCCGCTCAGAACCGCGCTCTTTGCGCCAGTTATAATCCCAGTACTTAACGCCGGGATACAAAGACGCGGCTTTCACGCCAGCTTGAGTTACTTGATCAAAATTCTTCCAGCGTGAAATTCCGAGACAGCTGGTTATCACTTTAAATCCGTTTTGCGCCGCATATTCGGCAGTTTTTACAAAGCGCATTTCGAAGCACATGGAACAGCGCTCGCCCCGCTCAGGATCTTTTTCGTGACCCTTCATCATTTCAAACCAGCGGTTTTTGTCATAGTCATCATCCACGAAAGGAATGCCCAACTTTTCGGCATAACGGATATTTTCTTCTTTGCGCAAAAGATACTCTTCGATGGGATGAATATTGGGATTATAAAAATAAATCGTGAGATCAAGCCCCGCTTTGTGCATATCCTCAATCACCGAACCGGAACAAGGAGCGCAGCAAGAATGCAGCAAAACCTTTTTCTCTCTATCCGGGGGCATCAGAGGAGCTCCCAAGTTTCGGTCTTTATTTTTGTGATCAAGCATGCGGAATTATACCATGTCAAATTTCGAAACCAATCCGCCTTGACGGCTTCCTGTATAATAGCGGCATGCAATTTATAGCTGAACTTATCAACGACACGGTCTGGTTTTTAGCGCTGGTCTTTGTGATGCTGCTTTGGGCTGATTACATCAATACACTCACGCGCGGAAAAGCGGCGGAACATCTTAAAAAACATCCGGGTCACCAATATTTTTCAGGAACTTTCCTAGGAAGCATTCCCGGCTGTTTCGGCTCTTTCATTAATGTTTCGCTTTATACCCATCGGCTTTATTCTTTCGGGGCTTTGCTGGCAGGCATGATCGCCACCACCGGCGACGAGGGATTTTTTATGCTCGCTCTTTTTCCCCAAAAAGCTCTTTTATTAATTGCAGTACTGGCTTTATTAGGCTTGGTAACCGGATGGATTTTTGACCGTCTCTTTCCTGATTTTGAAAAAAGATCGCCCCTTTTTCACGAGCTTCCCATCCACGGCGAAGACGCGAACCATGACCATACACACTCCGCATCCACTTTAAAAATCTCAACAAAGTCTCTGCGCTGGATTCTTTCACTAACCATGCTTTTGCTGGTCGTCGCTTTATCGCAGGGATGGATTCATCATCCTGAATTTATGGAGCATGACCACGCGCACTCTCACGCGGAAGAGCATACCTGCCAAAACCACGAGCGCGGAGAAACATGGTTCACGATTTTCGCACTTTTGTCTGCTCTTTGGATTTTTATCAAAGCTTCTCCGCATTATCTCGAAGAGCATATCGGAAGCCATATCATTAAGCATCATTTGCCGAAATTCGCGCTTTGGACGGCGGGAACTTTACTCTTGGTTAAAATAGGAACTGAGTGGATCGGAATCGACGCATGGCTAAGCCAAAACCTGTGGCAATCGCTGTTCTTCGCGCTTCTTATCGGGCTTTTGCCGGTCTCAGGACCGCATATTGCTTTTACAATTCTCTTTTCGCAGGGGGCTATTCCCTTTTCGATCCTGCTGGCAAACTCCATCGTTCAAAGCGGTCATGGTGTCCTGCCTTTGCTTCCCTATCCCAAACGGGATGTCTTAGCTCTTAAGGGCGTTAAGTTAATTTTAGGGCTTTTGATCGGCGGAATTTTTCTGGCGGCGGGATATTAAGCTAACGGAAAAAATAAAATAAAAGAGGTTCCGATGCCCTGCTCACCGGACTCACACCGCACGGAGCCATGATGCGCTTCCATAATATGCTTGACGATAGAAAGCCCAAGACCAGTCCCGCCCGTGTCGCGTGAGCGGGCCTTATCCTCCCGAAAAAACCGCTGAAACACTTTATCGCGATTTTCAGGCTGAATACCCTGTCCTGAATCTGTAATGCGAATTTCAATGCCTGCATTCCCAGCCTTTCTCGCAATCAAAGTAATTTTTCCGTTTTCGGGAGTAAATTTAACGGAGTTATCCAGAAGATTGATTAAAACTTGCCGAAATTGATCCCTGTGCGCCTGCACTTCTGAATCCGATTCTATTTCATCCTGAAAGCTGATTTTTTTCTGATCAAATCTCAAGCGAAACAACTCCAGAACTTCTTTCAGTTCTTTTGTAACGCTCAGTTTCTCTTTCTTAAAAATCTGACTTGGATTTTCTATCTTTGAAAGCACAAGCAAGTCCTCGATAAGGCGCGCCAATCGTTCCGTATCTTTCCTCATCAGCCCCAAAAAGTGAAAGCGCGCGGAATCATCATCGCTGGCTCCGTCCAAAAGTGTTTCAACAAATCCCTGAATCGAAGTAAGAGGCGTACGGAGCTCATGCGAAACGTTGGCGACAAAATCACGGCGCATATTTTCAAGTCTTTTAATTGAAGAGATGTCGGTAAGAACAAACAAAGCCGTAACTCCACGGACATTTAAAATCCGGATCATGGTGAGCTGAATCCATTTTTCGGATTGATCCAAAAACTCTATTTCGAATACCGCTTTGTTCTCTTGGCGAAAAAAATCTTCCGCGGCCTGAAGCGCGGCATGATAACGCAAAACCTCAAAAAGTTTTTTTCCGCCATGACCGGCTTCAGGAACATTCATAAGGCGGCAGAATGCTGGGTTACAAATCACCACATCCAGATCCGCGTTGACAGCCACAATGCCATTTGGAAAACCATGAATCACGCCGCGTAAAGATTCATTTTCAATCATCGTTTTTTGGTTGCGTTTGTGAATCAGGCTTTGTAGCCTCTTTAATTCTTGCTCAGGGGGCTCCTGCGACAAAATCCGGGTCACGGAAGAGGTTTCTTCTAGGAGTTTAAAAATAGCCTGTATCGCATTAGAACAGCCCGACAAAGATTTTTCAAATGCTTTGGTTCGGAAATATAAAAAAACCGCGGCAACAGCAGCGACGAGAAGAAGTAGGAGCAAAAAGAGAAGCAGCAAATTCATGCGGTTTTGCTTTTAGGCCTTATCGCAATTCATGCGATAGCCTACATTTTTGACGGTAATGATTCGATCCGCTTCGGTTTTTAGTTTTTTCCGAAGCTGTCCCACATGCATGTCAATTGTGCGGGTTTCGATGTTTTCAGAGTGTTCATAGCCCCAAACCTGATCCAAGAGCTGGTCACGGCTTAAAACGCGCCCATCAGCCTCAAGCAAAGCCTTCAGCAAATCATACTCCTTGGAAGTAAGATAGAGTGGCTTACCTTTAAGTGAAGCCTCATGCCGGCTATCATCTAAAAGCAAGTCACCCAATTCGAAAAGCTCTTTCCCGCCGGAAACACCGCTTTTTTTCTGCCTGCGCAAAACAGCTTTAATGCGGGCCAAAAGCTCACGGACTCCAAAAGGCTTGGCAAGATAGTCATCCGCCCCGATCTCAAGCCCTAAAACTTTATCCGCTTCTTCCGACTTCGCGGTGACCATAATAATCGGAATACCCGAGGTCCGTATATTGGTCTTAAGCATTCGGCAAACTTCGATGCCATCCATTTTGGGCATCATCAAATCCAGCAAAATTAAGTCCGGCTTTTCTTCCAAAGCCATTTCTGAACCCGCCACGCCGTCATAAGCGGAAAACACCTTATAACCTTCCTTTTGAAGGTTATATTTGATTAATTCCTGAATCGCGGGCTCATCCTCAACAATTAGAATTTTCTTTGACATGCTCTAACCTCATCGTGTCATCAAATTTGTTTCTACAATTATCATCTCTTAAGGCTTAAACGGCAAATTGCTTTTTAATATTTGCAAAGATTTTACACGTCCATGACATGAAAGCTCGATTCAGAGCACATTTTTGTTCAAAAACGATCGCAAAAAAGAATCTACGCCCTCACGCGCACTCCTCAAAAAAAAATTGGCACACGGATTGCTATTGTTCTTTTGTTGTTAACCTTCCGATCAACCCCGGAGCGCTGGCCTTAACATCCCCAAGGCTGGCGCTCTCTTATTTAAAGCTCATTTTAAAAAGTTGTCTACTGCGTTGCGTATTGCGCATCTTTGCTCAGCGTAGGTTCCACTACGCTTCCGCAGATGCTCATCCGCGCCTTGTATCCAAACTCTTTTAAACGAGCTTTACCACTCAGACGGGTATTTGCTAATGTGGTTGCGCCTCAGCGCAGAGCTAAAATAAATCAGGCTTGCTCGGAGGGCTCAGGTTCTGCGGATGCGTTCGGATTAGGCAAGTAAATTTCACGTGCTTTCGCGCCCTGAGAAGGACCTATCACACCTTCGGATTCAAGCTGATCCATAATACGTGCCGCGCGGGTATAGCCGAGCCCCATGCGCCGCTGAAGATTGGACGTTGAAGCCACACGTGTTTCCAATACAACCCGCATTGCCTCATCATAAAGCTCATCTTTCTCACCGCCGCTGCCGTCCGCATTGCCTTTTTTTTCAGAGCTTGCGACAAGCTCCTCTAAAAACTCGGGGGTTCCCTGCTTTGCCCAATACTCCACCACATTGCGAATCTCATCATCAGTTACAAAAGGCGCTTGTCCGCGAATGAGCTTGGCTTCTCCGGGCTTCAAAAAGAGCAAGTCACCTTTTCCAAGCAATTGATCCGCGCCGTTACCATCCAATACGGTGCGTGAATCTACCTTCGATGAAACCTTAAAAGAAACGCGGGCGGGAAAATTAGCTTTAATGACACCGGTGATAACATCCACCGAGGGACGCTGCGTGGCCAAAATCAAATGAATTCCCACCGCGCGCGAAAGCTGCGCAAGACGGCAAATCGGCCCTTCGACTTTATCACGCATCGTCATCATCAAATCCGCAAGCTCATCGATAACGACAACAATGTAGGGTAATTTGTGCGGAATCACATTTTCGGAATCCGGCGATGCCGCAGCCAGAGCATCCTGATCCGCGGATTCGATCATGCGCGCGTTAAATGAAGCAATATTCCTTACACCCACTTTCGCCAACAGCCGGTACCGCTTTTCCATTTCAGCCACAACCCAATTAATGGCATGCGCGGCTTTTTTCACATCCGTCACAACGGGCGTAAGCATATGCGGAATTTTATTGTAAATAGCCATTTCGACCATCTTGGGATCAACCATAACAAACTTAAGCTCATCAGGTGTTCTTGAATAAAGCAGTCCGCTGATGATTGCGTTCACGCAAACCGTTTTTCCGCTGCCGGTCGTACCCGCGATCAGCATATGGGGCATTCCTGAAAGATCGGAAAGCAACGGCCGCCCGCTCGTGTCTTTGCCAAGAATCAAAGGTAATGGGTTTTTTCCCGAAGTAAATTCAGGACATTCAACGAGCTCACGCAAATAAACCATATTCGTAACCGAATTCGGAATTTCAATTCCGATCGCGGATTTACCGGGAATCGGAATAATCATGCGGATACTTGATGCCTTCAATGCTAACGCCAGATTGTCGGAAAGATTCGCGATCGAATTCACCTTCACGCCGGGCGCGGGCAGCAATTCATAGCGCGTAATAACCGGACCTTGCTCTACTTCCGTCACCTTCACATCGATGCCGAATTCGGAAAGGGTTTGCTGAATGATGCGTGAGTTTTCTTCCAAATTATCATTGGATGCTTTAGCCGCGGCCGGACGCACCAATAAATCCTTTGGAGGTAATTCATACTTTTTCTGCTCAACAGATCCAATCACCCCTTTAAAAGAATCTTCCCCTTCGGGTAAAATGGGTTTGGGAACATCCAGCTTGGGCTTAGGCGGAGATTTAGGCCCTGAAGCCGCCGGCTTTACCGCGGACGCGCTTTCAGCCAAAATTTCCTTTTTTAATTCCTCGGCAGCCGCTTGCGCGCCGGGATTGTAAGCTTTGACCTTAATCGGCTGACTAACGACATTGGGATCAAACGGTGATTCAGGTTCTTTTTTTAATTTTTCTTTTTTCTCTTTTTCAGGTTTAGTTTCAGGCGATTTTTGTTTTTCTTTTCTTTGAGCGCGCTCAACTTTTTCATCCTTTTCTTTCCACGGCATTAAATTCGCGATGGACTCAAAAGCATTTGTAATCACGGGCCAAACCGCAATAATGAGCTGAGCCCCCAATTGCATCACGGCTTCGATCAAAGGAAACAAAAGATAGTCGGTCGCTAAAATTAAAGCGAGTAAAAGAACACAGAAAGAAATGATTAAACTTCCGGCAACGCCAAAGTATTTGAGTAAATAAGTGGAAGTCACATGTCCCAGGCAACCGCCCGCGGCAATGCGGTTTTCCTCCGATGCCAACACAGAAAAAAGCGTCGCGCTCGCGGCAATCGCGGCAAATAATCCGATGAATTTAAAAAGCCGTTTATCAGGAACGCGCTGCTTTAGAAAGCTCCAGGCCCAAATTAAAAACAACGCCGGAACAAGAAAAGCACTCCATCCAAAACTAAGAAAAAGGCCAAACGCGGTGTAAGCGCCGATAATGCCCGTGTAGTTATTAACAGGATTGTTAGCATACGAAGTATAAAAAGGAATATCGAGCCGCTGATATCCGACTAAGCTGCAAAGAGCAAAAAGCCCCAGCAGCATAAAAACAACACCCCAAATTTCATTAACGCGTTCTTTTTTCATAGCTATATATATTTTTACTCTGGGCTTGGCCCAACCGTATTAAAAACTCAAATATTTTTTAACCGTTCAAAAAGCTTCAGATGCAATGAATCCACAAACGCCCGCGGAGGCGTATGGTGCTCATACGCCGCACAAGGAAGTGCAGTGGATGAAGCCGCAGATGAATCTTTTTCAGCGGTTAATGACCAGTATGACCGAATCCGCCGGCTGCTCGGACAGTATCGTCCAGATTATCGACAATTTGAAAGGATGCCTTAACCACCGGAGCAACAATCATTTGAGCGATACGCATACCCCGTTTAACCACAAAAGGCTCTTGCCCTGAATTGAGTAAAATGACCTGAAGCTCACCGCGGTAATCCGAGTCAATCGTACCGGGAGAATTCGGCAATGTAATCCCATTTTTTAGCGCAAGACCGCTGCGAGGACGGATTTGAACTTCATAAAAATGTGGGATCGCAATACAAAGGCCGGTCGGAACTAATTTTCGCTCACCCGGGAGAATCGTCATATCCGCTCCGCAGGCCGCGGTTAAGTCCATCCCGGCGGAACCCTCGGTTTGGTACTTTGGCAGCTCAAGCCCTTCAAAGTGCGGTAAGGTTTTAACTAAAATTTCAACGGGTTGGCTCATGAAATCACTCTCCTGTTTCGATCAAATTAGGGCTTAAAGCAAAAATCTGCTTTGCGCCGAAGCGCAAAGCAGATTTTACTGCGGTTGAGTCAAAGACTCAGAGCAAAAAGAACTTACAGCGGTTGTGCCTGATGGCACAGAGCTGAAATGATTAGCGTCTTCCGCCGCGGAATCCGCCGCGTCCACCGCGATCTCCGCCACGTCCGCCGCGATCACCGCGCGGAGGCTCAGCTTCAATCACAACGCGTTCACTTTCAGGAAGCAAAGGAAGTCCCGCCGGATTAATGGACTTAACGCTTAAGGAAACCTTACCGCGATCATCCACACCGACAACCTGAACCGTCACTTTGTCGCCAACTTTCAAATAATCACCGGGACTCTTTACAAAGCCGTCTGCCATTTCGGAAACATGCAGAAGCCCGTCTTTGCCGGGGATAATTTCGCAAAAAGCGCCAAAGCTCGTAAGCTTTTTAACTTCTGCTTCATATGTCTTTCCGTGCTCAGGCTCTTCCGTGATCGCGGCGATCTTAGCAAGCGCGGCATCCACACTGGCTTTATCTACCGCGGAAATGTTCACGCTGCCGTCATCGGAAATATCAATTTTTGCGCCGGTTTCTTCAACCAGCTTACGGATATTTTTTCCGCCTGGGCCGATGATTTCGCCGATTTTCTCAGGGTCAACCTGAATCGTCGTAATCCGCGGAGCAAATTCGGAAACTTCCTGTTTCGGCTGCGCGATGCAATCCGTCAAAAGCTTCATGATGGTCATGCGGGCTTTTTTGGAATCGTCAAAAGCAGCTTTCAAAATCTTTTCGCTGATTCCCGAAAGCTTCAAATCCATCTGAATCGCGGTCAAACCATTGACGGTTCCGGCCGCTTTAAAATCCATGTCGCCCAAATGATCTTCGATTCCGGCGATATCAGTTAAGATACGGAATTCATCACCTTCAGTGACAAGCCCCATCGCAATACCGGAAACCGGCGCTTTAATCGGAACGCCCGCGTCCATCAGCGACAAAGTTCCGGCACAAACACTCGCCATAGAACTGGAACCGTTTGATTCCAAAATATCCGATACCACGCGAATCGTATACGGGAACTCTTCAGGTCCCGGAATCACAGGTGCCAAAGCGCGCTCAGCCAAAGCTCCGTGACCGACTTCACGACGGCCTGGACCGCGATCTGGCTTCGACTCATTCACGCTGAATGAAGGAAAGTTGTAATGCAAAATGAAACTTTTGGAAGTTTGCCCATGAAGCAAGTCGATGGTTTGTTCATCCTGCCCTGTTCCAAGAGTCGTAACGCCCAAACTCTGCGTTTGACCGCGAGTAAAAAGCGAAGAACCATGAGTGCGGGGAAGCAATCCGGTTTCACACGTAATTTGACGGATATCATAAAAACCACGTCCATCAACGCGTTTGTTGTCCTTGATATAACCTTCACGTACTTTTTTCTTTTCGACTTTCGCGAAAGCTTCAACAAAGTCCGCCTTCTTAAAATCGTCGCTTTCAACATCAAAAAGAGCGAGCGCTTTTTCTTTGATCGCGCCCAAAATTTTATCCTGCTCTTCTTTCGTTTTAGCGCCAAAAACGGTTTTGAACTCTGCGCCTACGCCGTCGAGGATTTTCGTTACATATTCTTCATTGATTTGAACGCCCTTCACAACGCGTTTGGTCGGCTTCACTAAATCAAAAAGTTTATGCTGAGCGGCAACCACTTCCTGAATAGCTTTGTGACCGAACATGATCGCTTCAAACATTTTTTCTTCTGAAATTTCATTGGAGCCGGCTTCGAGCATACCGATTTTATCTTTGGTTCCCGCGATTACGAGATCCAAATCGCTCACTTCCATATTGGCAAGCGTCGGGTTAATGACAAAGTTGCCATCGATCAAACCTACACGTACAGAACCCATCGGCTCCGCAAACGGAATGTTTGAAATATGAATCGCCGCAGAAGAACCGATCATTGCCAGAATATCAGTCGGCGCATCAGGGTCGGATGAAAGCACCATGATCGAAACACTGACTTCGCTGCGGTAGTTTTTTGGAAAAAGAGAACGAATCGGCCGGTCAATCAAACGCGAAACAAGAACTTCGCGCTCAGATGCCTTGCCTTCACGCTTAAAAAATCCGCCCGGGATGCGTCCGGCGGCATAAGTGCGTTCACGAAAATCAACCGTTAAAGGAAAAAAGTCGCGCGGCGTTTCTGATTCAGGCGCGCCAACCACAGCAACAAGCACAACACTGCCGCCTGATTTAACGAGAACAGAACCGCTGGCCTGACGGGCCACCTTGCCTGTTTCAATAATAATTTCTTGACCACCGAGAGTAAAAGACACTTGCTTAGGGCTGAACATAGATTAAATTCCGATCGTGGATAGTTTTAAATTTAGGAAAAGAGAAAAAAGCTAAACCGCGCTTATTTGCGCAAGTTCAGTTTTGCGAGGAGTTCCGTGTACTGCTTCGGATTTTCTCTATTAACAAAAGCCAAAAGTTTCTTGCGGCGGTTGACCATGGTCAATAACCCGCGGCGAGAATGATGATCTTTCGCATTTTTCTCAAAATGAGAGGAAAGACCGTTGATTCTTTCCGTCAAAATCGCAACCTGTACGGCGGCGGAACCAGCGTCATTTTTACTGGTCTTGAATTTCTGAATTGTTTCTTTCTTTTTTTCTTTCGTCAAAGCCATTTTTTTATACCTCTGTCTGTCTATTTTCTTCTTCTTTGAGCCGAGGATTGTACTCTGAGCCCCTCGAAAATGCAAAGATTTTTGTTGAAATGAATTCCTGATTTCAAAACACTCAAAAACGATCAACCAAGAACGGGCGCGACTTTTTTATTAAGAGAAATAACTTGAAATGGGCACCCAACGATATAAAGCATCATTGCCGCCAAAAAGGCAGTGTCTCTATCCAAGATAATTCCGACTAAAAAGGTCGCAACCGTGGCCAATCCGAAAAAGGGCTTCCACCGCTTGTACTCCGCTCCAAAAGGCTTGGGGTATGGCACCGAGCTTACCATTAAAAAAGCCAACGCTCCCATCACAGTCAAGGCCGCGTTTTCAAACACAGGTAACTCCGTCCACCCTCGATCCATCGCCACAAGCATCAACATCGCGGCGCCTAAAGCGGCCGAGGGCGAAGGAAGACCATGAAAGTATCCGCGCACCGGAGCGCGAACATTAAAACGAGCCAGCCGGACCGCGGCACAAACAGCATAAGCCGCCGGAATTCCAAAAGCCAAAAAAGAAAACTCCGGCTGAATAAATGTCATCGAAAAAAGAAACGCGGGCGCGACACCGAATGAAACCATATCAGAAAGCGAATCTAGTTCGCGGCCAAAATCAGAGACGGTATTAAATATTTTGGCTAAATTGCCATCAATGGAATCAAAAACCATTGCCATCACGATCAGCCATATCGCCTGAACCGGCTGCCCATTCGCTGTCATCAATATCGAAAGAAAGCCGCAAACTAAGTTGAGTGCGGTCGCGGCATCCGCGGGCGCAAATCTAATTTTTTGAAAAAACTTACTCAGCATAACCCTTCCAATTTCCCAAGACCGTTTCGGAGGATTTTACGGCATCTCCAAGTTTTACTGTAGCTTCAAACCGCGCGGCAGGCAAATAGATTTCGGTTCGCGACCCATAGCAAATCACACCTATTTTATCCCCCCGCCCAAGCCGTTCGCCCTGTTGAATGTCCCAGTGAATGTGACGAGCAATAAGTCCTGATATCTGCCTGACAATAAAAGTCTCTGTCCCATTTCTAAAGCCCAGCCAATTCGACTCATTTTTAATCGCGGATTCAGGCTCCATGGCATTTAAAAACTTCCCCGGCGTGTATTCCTGCCACTCCAGCGTACCTGCCCAAGGCATACGGTTCACATGCACATCCAACACCGAAAGAAAAATACCGATTTTAAGCGCTTGGCAGCCCAGAAAACGCGATTCATCACAAAGGCTGACTTCCACTACTTTACCGTCCGCCGGCGCAAGCACGCCCTCACCGCGCGGGCGGCGCTGAGGATCACGAAAAAAAGCCATGTGCAGAAAAAGCAAAAAAGCAAAAACCGGAAGAAGGCGAAAGCTCTGAAAAAGAAACACGACAACTAACGCTAGAATTGAAATTAAAATGACTCCCGGCCAAACACGGCGATCAATCGGACAAACGAAAGACTGTTTCATTTCTGCTTATTCTTTTTTAAAACGGAACGGGCTTTGTGAATATCTTTTTTTATTTGCCGCGCAAGCAATCCGGACGAGCTGAATTTTTTTTCTTGCCGCAACAGGCTGACAAAAAAAATCTCTATTTTTTTTTCATACAAAGAAGATCGAAAATTCAAAAGATGCGCTTCAATATGAACGCTGCTATCACCCGTTTGAAAAGAAGGCCGGACACCGACGTTTACGACCGCGGAATAAATTTTCTTTTGATTCGTAACGCGAACACGCGCCGCATAAACGCCCTTAGCGGGACAAACGAAATTACCCAGCTTAATGTTGGCCGTAGGAAATCCAATTTTTTTACCGCGCCCATCCCCGCGAACAACCCGTCCCTCCAGGCTCCAATTGCGGCCTAATAATCCGGCTGCCAAATCCATTTTTCCCTGACGCACCGCTTCACGGACGGCCGTACTCGAAACGGGACTTCCGCGCCAAACAACCGGCTCAGCCTGAAAAACCTCAAAACCAAACTTACGTCCAAGCTTTCTCAGTAAATCAGCGTCGCCGGCGCGGCCGCGGCCGAAGCGCGCATTGTAGCCAAGACAAATTTCACGGACACCCAACCGCTTAACCAAAATTTTTTCCACAAAATGTTCAGCGGACAACTTTGAAAACGCACGGTCAAATTTCTGAGCAAAGCAAACCTGAATGCCCAACTGTTTGAAAAAACCCATTTTTTGATCGCGAGACTGTAAGTTTTCCGGCGCATGCGCGGGATGAAGAATATGCTGAGGGTGTTCTTGAAAAGTAAAAACCGCGGGCTGACCGCCAAGCTTCTTGGATTGAGCAACAACATAGTTCAGCAAACATTGGTGCCCGCGGTGAATGCCATCAAAGTTTCCGAGAGCCAAGACCAGAGGGCGCCGCGAAGATTTTTTAAAAGAAGCTATTTTCTCGACAACCCGCATGATCTTATTGATTGCCCTGAAGAGGGTTCGCGGGGCTCTTCTTTTCCTGATGAGACTCACTGCCCGGAACAAGCACCTGCGCTCTAAAATCTTCTGGCTGCATGGCTTTGATTTGTTCAATGGTAACGCTGTTTTGAATTTTAAAAGGGCCGCAGCGAGTCCTTCTTAACTCAGCTAATACCGCACCGCAGCCTAATTTGCGCCCAAGATCATCCGCAAGCGTGCGGACGTAAGTTCCTTTGGAAACCGAACATTCAAATCGGACAAAGTTTCCGTTTTTCTCAAGAAAGTTCCACTTATAAACAATGGCAGGGCGGCTTTCACGCTCCACTACTTTGCCTTTGCGCGCCAACTCATAAAGACGCTTCCCTTGATGTTTCACGGCGGAGACCATCGGCGGAGTCTGCATAATTTCACCGACAAACTCTTTCATACCCGATTTAACCGCGTCTTCCGTAATATGATCCGCGGGCATTTCTTTCAAAACTTTCCCTTGCCGGTCCTGGCTGTCGGTTTCAACACCTAGTTCCATCAGGCCTTCATAATCTTTATCGCAAGAACTCCAGTCGGCGGATTGGCGTGTAAACCGTCCGAGCAATAAAACAAGAAGTCCGGTCGCGTTGGGATCTAAAGTTCCCGCGTGTCCTACTTTGGGGATACGAAAACGCCCGCGCACAAAAGCGCAGACATCATGAGAGGTCCAGTCCGTGGGCTTATCCACAAGTAAAATACCGTTTACTTCCTGACCAACGGTTAAAGGAACAGGAGCATTCATTCTTTTTCAGCCTCGGGGTTTTCTTCTTCTGATTGAGCCTCAGTCCCGGAGGGCAAAACATCGCGGAGAATCCGGTCGATTTCCAGACCGCGCTCAAGTGAGCGATCGAGTTCAAATTGAATGCGGGGTGTAAAACGAAGTTTCAGCGATTCGCCGATTTCACGCTGGAAAAATCCGCGGGCGTGCTCCAACCCCGCGATTGAACTGAGTTTTACCTTTTCATCACCCAGGACACTGACGAAAACAACCGCGGATTTCAAGTCGGGAGTCATTTTGACATGCGTTACAGTCACAAAACCGATTCGCGGATCACGCGTCCGCTCTACAATCAGCCGGCTCATTTCCTGCTGCACCAAAGCACCCACTCTGTCCACCCGCTTACCCTGCATAATCAAATTCCCCGCGCGAGTTTTTAGAGTTTAGTCGCAGTCTTCTCAATGTGGAAAGCTTCAATTAAATCGCCCGGCTGCAGATCGTTAAAACCATCCACGGCAACTCCGCATTCAAACCCTTCTTTAACTTCACGCACGTCATCTTTGAAGCGTTTGAGCGAAGCGAGTTTTCCTTCAAAAACCACGACGTTGTCGCGGACAACACGGATTTGATTCGAACGTGTAATCGTGCCTTTTTTAACTTTCGCGCCGCCGATCGTTCCCACTTTGGAAGATTTAAAAACCTGACGAATTTCAATTGTACCGTCAATTTTTTCGGATAATGTCGGCGATAAAATTCCTTCCATCGCCATTTTGACATTCTCAACCGCTTCGTAAATAATTCCGTAATAGCGCAAATCCACGCCTTCGCGGTCAGCAAGCATTTTTGCTTTTGCATCGGCACGCACATGAAAACCAATGATGATCGCGTCACTGGCAGCGGCCAGCATCACGTCAGATTCATTGATTCCGCCCGCCACACCGTGAATGATATGCACGCGGCACATTTCAGTTGAAAGCCGTTCCAGAGCATCACGCAAAGCCTCTACCGAGCCCTGCACGTCCGCTTTCACGATCAATTTTAATTCTTTAAAGTTACCTTCGGAAATTTTCTCATACACGCTTTCAAGCGACATATGTTTACTTGCCGAATGCATTTCTTTTTCGCGGATTTCAAGACGCTTTTTTTCAGTAAATTTTTTTGCAAATTTTTCATCGGGAGCGACATGAAAAGTTTCACCGGCTTCGGGAACTCCGTTAAGTCCCATCACTTCCGCGGCATACGAAGGCCCCGCTTCTTTCATGTTTTTCCCCAAGTCGTCGCGCAAAGCGCGCACGCGTCCGGAGTGCGGTCCGGCGACAATAATATCGCCGACTTTAAGCGTCCCATTCTGAACAATAATGCTCGCGACAGGACCGCTGCCTTTGGATAAATGGCCTTCAATCACGGTTCCAACCGCGGGACGATTCGGATTGGCTTTAAGCTCAAGAACTTCCGCCTGAAGCAAAAGCATATCGAGAAGCTCTTCAATACCGACGCCTGTTTTCGCGGAAACTTTCACGCAAATGGTTTTGCCGCCCCATTCTTCGGGCGTTAAATCCGCTTTTTGCAAACCACCCATCACTTTTTCAAGATTAGCCGCGGGCAAATCAATTTTATTAATCGCGACAATGATCGGGCAGCTGGCTTCGCGCGCGTGATCAATGGCTTCAATTGTTTGCGGCATAATGCCGTCATCGGCAGCAACCACAAGCACGACAATATCCGTTACGTTTGCGCCGCGCGCGCGCATCGCGGTAAACGCTTCATGGCCCGGCGTGTCGAGAAAAGTCACGTGCCCTTTCCCCTGAACATCCACGCCATAAGCACCGATATGCTGGGTAATAAACCCTTTTTCTTTTGAAGCAACACTGGTCTTACGGATTGCGTCAAGAAGCGACGTTTTACCGTGATCGACATGCCCCATCATCGTGACAACAGGAGGACGAAACTTTAAATCTTCGGTTTTTTCATTAATGGATGAATCGCGAAGCAGAGCTTCGACTTCATCCTGCGCTTTTTCAATTTCAACACCGAGCGTATCCGCCAAGCTCACGCCGATCTCTTCATTTAAAAGCTGGTTCACATTGGCCATCACTCCGATTTTCATCAAAGTTTTGATGACATCGGGAATTTTTCTTCCGGTGGCCTGCGCAAAGTTACCGACCGTGACCGGAAAATTAAGCTGAACTTTTTGGGGAAGATTTTCTTCAACGCGCGGCCGTTCGTAAGGCTGCTTCACCGGCGGCGGTGCAACCGGAGCAGCGGCGCGAACTTCTTTCACTTCAACACGCGGAGCTTCGGCTTTCGGTGCCGCTGGTTGGGCCGTAACCGGCGCCGCTTTCGGCTCCTCTTTTACAGGAGCTTTGACCGCTTCTGTCTTTTTAACTTCTTCTTTTTTCAACGCGGCAGCAGGAGCTTTCGCTGCGGAAACCGCTGGTTGCGCCGCAGGTACAGAGGAAGAGTTAAATCGCGCAAGCGCTTCATCCGGAATTACGGACATATGGCTTTTTAATACCACGCCGGACTTTTCAAGCTCGGCAAGAATGTCCTTACTTGTTTTATTAATTTGCTTGGCAAGCTCGTGAACGCGCATGATTAATCCTTCTCCGGTTGAGCCAAAGGCTCAGAGGAAGAATGAGACGGCTTTTCCGCTTCCGGCTTTACAGCTTCCGCTTTTTCCTCAGCGGGGATTTCTTCGGCCGATTTTTCGGCTTCCGCTTGGGCCTTTTCAGCTTTTAAGCCTTCTGCCGCCTGCAAAATCTGCTTCGCGGTTTCCGCGGTCAAACCCGGAATATGAGCGAGCTCTTCGGGCGATGATTTCAAAACATCTTTTATAGATAAAATTCCGCCGGCTTTCAGCGCGTCAATCAGTGCCGGATCAACGCCTTTCAGCTGATCCAATGCCGCGCGCTGACCTTCGCTGCGCACGTCAATCGTCCAACCCACAAGTTTGGAAGCCAAACGTACATTTTGTCCGCGCTTTCCAATCGCAAGCGAGAGCTGATCGTCTTTAACGAGAAGATCCGCTATTTTTCTGGCGGGATCCATTTTCATGGTCAAAATTTCAGCGGGAGACATCGCGCTTTTAATGAACTCTTCGATGTTTTCGGAGTAAGGCACAATATCAATTTTCTCGCCTTCAAGTTCGCGCACAATGTTTTTAACACGCTGTCCGCGGACACCCACGCATGACCCCACACAATCAATTTTGGGATCGGAGGAAACCACGGCGACTTTACTGCGGGAACCTGCTTCGCGCGCCACGCCCTTAATCAAAACAAGCTTGTCGGCAATTTCCGGCACTTCCAATTCGAAAAGTTTTTTGACAAATTCCGGATGACTGCGCGATAAAATAATTTCCGGACCACGGGCCGTGCGGTTCACTTCCACAACGTACGCGCGAATCACGTTTCCCTGACGATATTGATCAACCGGCGACATTTCGCGTGCCGGCAAAATACCTTCGGTTTTTCCAAAGTCGACGATAATCGCCCGCTGCTCGACCCGATGCACGGTGCCATTGACAATATCGCCCTGCTTGCCAGTAAATTCATCAAAAATAGAATCACGCTGTGCTTCACGAATTTTTTGAATGATGACCTGTTTTGCGGTTTGGGCGGCAATACGGCCAAAGTGCGGATCCTGAAACGGTTTACCGTCGCGCAGCAGCTGAATGCGGAAAGTCGCCGGATCAATCTGAACGTCAAAGTCTTCGCCGTATTCAGGAAATGATTTACGGCAAGCGGAAATCAGGGCATGACGGATCGCGTCAAAAAGCACTTCGCGTGAAACGCCTTTTTCTTTCTCGATATACTCGAGCGATGATAATAATTCTTGAGACATACATTCCCCCCGGAAACACGAAAAAAAAAAGTGGGTCAAAACCCACTTCTCTCTAATCTCTATCCTAAAAAGTTAAATAATACCGGCACCGGCAAAGGTGCTAAAAACGAGCCTATTATAGGGATTTCTCACTAAAAGTCAAAGAATGGCTCCATCAGCCTTAAGCCATAAACTGGAAGTCTTTTGAAGCCAATGAGTTATAGGAAAAAGTTGCTCAAGGGAGAAGAGTCGATTAGAATACCGCTCTTCTTGCGCGGGTATTGCTTAATGGTAAAGCGCTAGCCTTCCAAGCTAGTTATGAGGGTTCGATTCCCTCTACCCGCTCCAGTCCATTTTCTGAAAAAAGCCGTCTGCTGCGTTATCACCTTCGCTCCCTTGTGCGGCGTAATTATCATTACACCTCCGCGGTCGCTCGGCGATGCCTTGCATTCAGGCTCTTTTGAGAAAATGTAAAAAATTTATGGAATCGAACGGGAGCGACGACAAATTTATAATGCTGACGAATTTTAAAAACTGACTGAATGTCAGATTTTGAAATGAGGAGATCTTTATGAGGAGCGGGTGCCGACCCGAAGTGAATGCGGCAACTTGCCGACAAGAACGCAGGGCGGTCGATTCCCTCTACCCGCTCCAGTCATTTAAGCAGGGCACCTGTTGCGTTACTTTAGTTCCTGCTCCTAATGCGAAGAACCTGTTCTGATTTCGTAGATTTTTCGGGCAATCAAAAGCACGAGTCTTGTCGGCGCAAAGCGGTTTGAAAACGCGACCACCGAGTTTAAGAAACCATGAATACTTGCCGGACGAGATGTATTTAGAAATTGATCGATTCCAAAATTAACCAAGTCTTCGGTCGTGGCCCTGAGAAAAACTTTCTTTTGATGAATGCCTGCTGTGTCATGAAATTCGGATTCTGTGTTCCCCGGGCAAAGACAAAAAATACGGACATCCCGGTTTTCGGCCCAAAGCGCTTTGGAAAAATTTTTCACGAAAGACTTAGTGGCGGCATAAAGCCCAAGATAAGGAATCGGCTGAAATGCCGCTGTCGAAGCAATTTGAATAATGCCTCCTCGGCGAACCTTGATTTCCGGCAAAAAAAGCCGCGTCAACGAAACAAGCGCGGTCATATTCACCTGCATCATGGCCTGAATTTGATCCATCGGCATCGTATCAAACGCGCCGAAAGCGCCGAAGCCGGCATTGTTAATCAAGCAGTCGATCTGATAATCTTTGGATCTCACCCATTCATAAACATGCCATGGCGCATCGGGACGGCTCAGGTCGGATTTAAAATAATCAACACTCACACCGTAACGGGCGCGCAAATCCGCGGCCAGTTTTTCTAAATTAAGTTCACGGCGGGCAACCAATAGAAGGTTTGCTTTTTGCGCGGCCAGCTTTTCAGCGAATACTTTGCCGATTCCGGCGGAGGCACCGGTAATGAGAACTGTTTTACCTTCAAACGATTTCATGCCGTAACTCGACTCTCCAAGGCGCGCGAAAGAGTCGCCGCATCCGTATATTCCAAATGATTGCCGACCGGAACGCCCCGTGCGATACGCGTGGTTTTAATCGAAAAAGGTTTCAGTAATTTATTGATATAAAAAGCGGTGGTGTCGCCTTCCGTGTTGGGATTGGTCGCTAAAATAATTTCCCGTATTTTTCCTTTTTTAACACGCTCCAAAAGCCCCGCAAGCTGAATTTCCTCGGGGCCGATTCCATCCAACGCGGAAATCGCGCCTAAAAGAACATGGTATTTGCCGGAATAAGTTCCGGTCTTTTCAATCGCAATTAAATCCTTGGGGTCTTCAACAACACAAATCAATCCGTCATCACGGCTTGGATCGGCGCAAATAGAACACGCTTCCCCTTCGCTGTAGTGGTTGCATGTTTTGCAAAACTGGGTTTTATCGTGCAATTCCAAAACAAGCTGAGCCAGCCTAAGGCTATCGCCTTTAGAGCCTTTCAGCAAATGCATGGCAATCCGTTCGGCAGATCGGCGGCCTAATCCGGGCAACTCCGCAATGGCTTCGATCAAATGGCCCAGCGTTTCGTGATAAGCCTTCACCACTGCCCCCCTAAAGAACCATCTGCGACGTTGCAAGCTGCACGCCCTTGTGCGGCGTAGTTTCTAGCTACGCCTCCGCGGTTGTTTGCTTGCGCCTTGCAGCTAATTCTTTTTGAGTGCATTGGAATTTTTTTTTGCAAAGGATTACTCCGCCCGGACAATTTTTGCGCCGTCAAAAACATCCAACGCCTGGGTGATAATATCGGGCAATTCTCTTTTTTCGGCTTCTGTCGGCTGAGCCGGCGCCGGCTTCGGAGCGGGGCGTTCCGAAGCGGTCTGCTGCGTTACCACAAAACGGACACGCGCCTTACTTCCCAAACACTCCGTAAAACATTCCTCGACAAGTTTTTTATTATTTTCCTTTTCAAGGCTTTCTTTATGAAAACGGAATTCTTCAGGAAGCCCGAGCACAATCACAGAATCTTCCACTTCAAGCGGCTCAGCCTCAGAAAGAAAAATGCCGGTCGACATACGTTTTGATTTCACGACTTCAATCACACGCGGCCACGCTGCTTCAATTTGATTAATCGAAAATGCCGAGTTTCCGCTTTTTTCCTGAGACGGCGCCGGACTTGGCACAGCGGCAGGTAAAGGTTCGGAAACCGGCGCGGAAACAGCACGCAACGGTTGTGACTTCGGCGCTGGCTGAGGCGCCGGAGCCGGAACAATCACAGGCTGCACGGAACGCTGCTGCGGCACATCCGCGGCAATATCATCGATAAAGCGCATACCGTCCGCGTAAATTAACTTAAGAAAAGCGGCTTCAACCATAAACCGCGGCGATGTCACGGGGCGGCGCAAATCCGCCTGCAAGTTTTGAAAGAGCGTGATTCCCAAAAGAAGTTCGGCTTCATTAAATGACTTTTTGTGTCTCTGCAAAATCTCAAGCATTTGCGGGCCGGCCTCGATTAAGCCCTGAGTTTCTTTGACATGCTGCAAAACAAGCAAATGCCTTAAAATCTCAAAAAAACCGCGGGACAATTGCAAAAGATCGCCGCCGCTTTCATAAAAGTTCTGAATCACATTTAAAATATCCTGCCCGCTGCGGTTCTTTACAGCCTCAAGCAAAGTCTCATTCACGCTGTCGGAAGCCAGTCCAAGCAAAGTCAGCACCGATTCCTCTTTGATTTCTCCGTCAGAAAAACTTGCCACCTGATCCAGCAAGCTTTCGGCGTCACGCAAAGCACCATCACTGGCGCGCGCGATTAAATACAACGCGTCTTTCTCGCATTTTACTTTTTCAGCCTTCGCGATATCAGCCAACTTTTCAACAATCTCATCCACAGTCAGGCGGCGGAAATGAAAGCGCTGACAGCGGGATAAAATCGTAAGAGGGACTTTATGAATTTCGGTCGTGGCAAAAATAAATTTTACATGCGAAGGCGGCTCTTCCAGAGTTTTGAGCAAAGCGTTAAACGCTTCGGTGGTAAGCATGTGAACTTCATCAATGATATAAATTTTATAAGATCCGGAAGCGGGTTTAAACTTGACCGTTTCGCGTAAGGAGCGGATTTCTTCGATACCGCGGTTGGAAGCGCCGTCGATTTCCAAAACATCCATCGACCGGCCCTCTTCGATTTCACGCGCGGCCGCGTCTTTTTGATTAAAGTCGGGATTTGCGCCGCCGGTGGCATTCAATGCTTTTGCCAGAATGCGCGCCACAGAAGTTTTGCCAACGCCGCGGGAACCGGAAAAAATAAAACTTTGGGGAATACGCCCTGAAGCAATTGCGTTTTTAAGTGTGGTCAAAGTGGATTGCTGCCCAACCACCTCATCAAAAGTTTGCGGGCGGTATTTGCGCGCAAAAACCAAATATCCGGATTGCTTGGGGGTTTCTTTAGATGCCATGGCGGGCATTATAACAGACGACATACCGAAGACTAAAGACCGAAGACAAACTAGTTTTTACGCGAAATCTGGATCAAAAACAGCTCGCGGGAACGCAAGAGATCAAAAAATCGCACTCTGCCGAGGGCGTCCCATCTTCCAAATCTCAACCCCTTCTAAAAGCTTAAAAACCGGCGGCCTGTAAAGCTCGGAGTAAATTTTTTGTAATCTCCCGCTAAAACCTGCCCGTTGAATGTGAAACATCAGCTTATTAAAAAACCGGTCCACGGCCGGCCGACGATACCCACTGCGCCGCTGAATAACATAATCAACATGTTCCAGCTCACTTAACGAGCGCTCCAAGGAAATGAGCCGCATCGGATAACCTTGCCGGATGGATATTTCCGCGAACGGAGAAACTGAATAAATTTGAATATCTCCCCGCCCGAAAATATCTTTCATGAAAATGGCTGTTGCGCCCACAAGCTCTTGTTCCACTTCCAAACTTAAAACAACCGCATTTTTTTCAGCAATAGTTGAAAGCCACTGTAACGCTTGTACCGGCGTCCGCTTATCAGCCACACCATAAGCATAAAGTGAATACTGAGCTAATTTGTCCGTTGTGGGGACAGCTAATATCAAACAAACCGTAATCAGCCCGGCTTTTTTAAACCATTGTTTTTTTTTGTTATCAGAAGCTGGCGAAATACAAAACTTATTCCAGACAGTAAAAAGCTCAAGAGCCATAAAACCCGCGAAAAGAAACTCTGATACCAACAAATAACGGGGCTCCGCAGCCTCCCATAAAAGGCAAGGCGCTAAAAATCCACACCCCAAGCTGAAAAAGCCGAATTGCCAACTATCCGTCAGAGAAAATTCCTGTTTCTTAAATAATTTATGAAAATTACGCAGACAATAAACTGCTATTGCCGCCAAAAGCAAATAGCGCCATTCGAGCACGGTGGAATAACGCTCTGCGTTCTCTAAAAAAACACTCATGCTCGGTTTAAAATTGGATGTATATCCGGCAATGGGAGGAGAAAAATATCTCTGCAGAGCAAAAAGCACCAGATTAAAACCAAAAAAAAGGCTCCACTCTTTTTTGGCTTTACCAAGCCACAAACTTCCGCAAAGCATCAAAGCAGCGAAAGGAAGCAAAAGAATAGAAGTCTCTTTTGTAAAATAAAGCATAAATAAACAGAAGAAAATAGCGCTGTGCAAAAAAAATACTCGGCGTCCGGAAGAACGGCTCAATGCAACATAGGCCAACAATGAAAGGAGGCTCAGCCATAACACCTGAAGCACTTCAAAAGGACCAAAGCGCGTGTAATTCATAAGTGTATTGCCGCTGAGCACCCACAACACGCACGCAATAACAGCGGCCATATTTTTCCCCGTCAGAAACCGCAAAGCAAAAAATAAGCAGGAAACCGTCAAAGCTAAAATAGAAAAATGCGCGATATTCCACCGCAAAGGATCCATGCGGCATGGAAGATAATACGTAAAAAAACGAAAAAGCCAGCTGGTCGTGCGGAGCCTTCCATTTTCAGCCTCACCGTGAAACCCGAATGTTCGCCACCATTCTGAAAAATGTGTTCGCATATATTCGAAATGCCGCAAATCGAAAGCATCATCAATAAGGTTAAAGCTCGGATTAACAAAACGCGTCCAGTACCAAACCATCGGAAGAGTCACGACGAACACCCAACACCAAAAAGTGCGGCGGCGCTCGTACTGCTTAAATGTTAAAACTCCCAAAAATCAGTCTCCTTGTTTAGGTTTGGTCGCGACAATCACAACATTCCAGCAAAGAGGTTTTAAAAAAGGCAAGAAAACCAATAAAAAACGGTCCAGTTTTTCAAGCGGTCTGTAAAGCCATGCCCATTGATCCCCCTCTTCCACAACTTTCTTCCAAAACCGCTCCTGATTGGGGTTTCTTCTTTGAAACACATACATCGCGATAAAAACAAATAATGTCGTCAACCAAAACCAGCGGGTCTTAACCTCGCTAAAATATTTTTCAAAACAAGCGATATCAGCCAACTTCAAAGGATGTTCATCCGGCGTGCGCACTTGCGAAGCCATGCGGCGATAAACATTAATGACGGGATTGTAAGCGACGGGATCCCAGCTAATAAACATTCCCTCCGGCTTTAAATGCGGAAGAAGCTTTTGAAGCGTAGAATCAATGTCCACATGATGCAGTAAATTACCGCAATAAATGACATCAAAACGGGCCGCAGAATCGAATTTTAAATTTTCAGCAGCAGACAAATGCGTTTTGACCGTAACAGAATATTTTTCCGCAAGCCGGCGCGTTGCCGCCAACATTTTTTCAGAAAGATCCGCCGCAGTAACCGAGGCTCCCTCTAAAGCAAAATAAACGCTCGCTTCACCAAGGCCGCATCCCAAATCCAGCAGCTCTTTTCCTTTGAGCTCTCCAAGCACCGATCTTAAATAACGCATTTCAGGAGCCGTAATCGACTCATTCATCTGCCGAACATCTATAGATTGAATATCGGTTTCCTCCGCCCAGCCATCATGAAACCGTTCTTCAAGATGGAGACGCGAATTTTTTTTTCTTGGGGCTCGCCGGAAGCGGGATTAGTCGATTTCGCTGATGACATAGAGCGGTCTTTTTTTAATTTCATTGTGCAGAACCCCGATATATTCCCCCATAATTCCAATGCACATTAATTGGACACCGCCGACCAAAAACACAGAGATAACGATCGCGGTCCACCCGGGCGCCGCGGTTTGCACAACAAACTTAATATAAAGCGCGTATAAAATATAAATAAACGAAAAAAAAGCGCAAAACATTCCGAGCCAGCTGGCAAGCCGAAGCGGAAGAATAGAAAACGAAGAAATCCCATCCATTGAAAAGCGGAGCATCCGTGAAAGAGGGTATTTTGTTTCTCCCGCGAAACGCTTGTCACGCGCGTAATCAACAAATGCCTGCGGATAGCCAAGCCAAGCTACAAGCCCGCGCACATAGCGGTGTGTTTCACGGCACTGATTAAGCGAAACCAAGGCGCGCTTGCTCAAAAGCCTGAAATCTCCGACATCCACCGGAATATCCACATTTGAAATCTTCTTGATCAATCGGTAAAACAAAGCGGCTGTCCAACGCTTAAATAAGGTCTCGCCGACTCTGCTTGTCCTCCTCGCATAAACGGTGTCATACCCCTCCTGCCACTTTTGAACCATATCAACAATTAGTTCGGGAGGATCTTGTAAATCAGCATCAATAACAATAACCGCGTCTCCCTGTGCCTGATCCATCCCGGCTGTAATCGCCATCTGATGGCCAAAGTTCCTTGAAAAATTAATGACTCTGATTTTTTTGTCACTCTTTTTTTCATCTCTTAAAATCGAAAGGGTTCCATCGCGGCTGCCATCGTTAACAAATAAAAGCTCATAATCACAATCAATCTGCTGAACTGTTTTTTTGAGCCTGACAATAAATTCCCGAATAACCTGCTCTTCATTAAAAACAGGAATGACAACGCTAAGAAAGATTTTTTTGCCGGCCACAGATCACTCCTTCTTTTGAATAACGCGTCAAAGCACGCCGAATTGACAACCGCACGGCTCTAGGAAAATGGTATTGACGGGCAGCGTGCCCTTGAAAAGAAACCACTCGGGAGGAGTCATAAAAAATCGAAAATACCATGGGGGGCATTATAAATGAGGGCACAAGTTATGTGTACATAACTTGTGCGTCCGAATTTACCCTGAACAAGCGTGCTATGCGAGCGCGTTGAAAAATGGCGGAGAGGGGGGGATTCGAACCCCCGATACCCTTGCGGGTATATCAGTTTTCGAGACTGACGCATTCAACCACTCTGCCACCTCTCCATTTGGTTTGGGAAGGCGTATGCTATCGCAGAGCCGTCTGAGTGTCTACCACCTGATAACGCGATTACTGGGGCAAATCATTCTGCGTACAGACGCGGTTACGGCCGGATTGTTTGGCGAGATAAAGTGCTTTGTCAGCGCGATGAACCATAGAGTCTGGAATGTTTTCGCCCTGATTCAGTATCGCCACACCCAGGCTCGTAGTAACAAAAATTTTTGTTCCATTCCAATCATACTGCGCTTCCTGAATCGAAACACGAATCCGCTCCGCGATTCGATTCGCAACGCTTTCGAGCGAATTGCGGCGAATCAAAATAATAAATTCCTCGCCTCCGTAACGCGCGACAAAATCAATGTCCTTTAAAGTTCTCTTTTGCCGTACCGCCGCCTGAATAATTTCCGCGGTTCGCTTCAAAACCATATCTCCCGCGGGATGGCCATGCGTATCGTTAATTTTTTTGAAATGATCAATATCCATCAAAATAACCGCGAGCGGCTCCTTGCGCATCACCGCTTCACGCGTCATTTGATTCATAATCACGCGAAAATGACGGATCACGTAAAGGTTGGTGAGCCCGTCCCGCGTCGCTAAATGAAATAACGCCGAATGCTCCTGCCGGGCATGCAGCGCATCAAAAACAAACACCACCGCTCCGGCAGTAATGAGATATAAAAGCGTCGAAAGAACTGAAACCCAGACCGACAGAAGGATGCCGGTCATCCAAATTAAAATCACAGCCGTCACAATGCCCGCCCAAACAACCCAGTAAATACGCCCAAGGCGCAGTCCTGTCCAAAAAAATAAAGCGCCTGCCGCCGCAATAAATAAAAAAATCGATATGCCGACAGGAGCAATCTTTTTTAAATCCCAATCCGGATTTCTTAACCCGTCAAAAATCATCGCCATTACTTCAAACGGAAAAACAGTTTCGTTCCAGGGCGTTCGGCCGGAAAGGCTTGATGATTCATCCGCAAGCCCAATAAAAACATCTTTCCCTTTGAAGATTTCCGGATCAATTTGCTGACTCATTCCTTCCCGCAAAGATAAATAGGCTTGAACCATGTCTGAAAATTCAAACCGATCCCATTTTTTAAAACGTGTTCGGTTCCAGGGAATAAGAAAATTTTTGTCTTCTTGGCGGTCAAAGGTCTTGGCCGCGTGATTGGAATTTTGCGTTTCCGAAAGCATTTTTAACGCGGCAATCGGATAAATCATTCCCTGCCCAGTAAACCAAGGCGTCCAAAATCGAAACACCCTGTCGTTTTCCAAATTTAATTGCCGGTGTCCAAAAAAAACCAGCTTTGCTATCTCAGGCAAAGGCCGTGCCCAATCCATACGCGGCTCTTGCCCGGGAGCCAGCTTATTCAGCCCGGGACCGGAATTATCAAAATGCGGCAAAAAATCAGCCGCAAAAAAAACGGGGCTTTTTTTCTTGCTCAAAACCGCCGTCAACGCCTTTTGATCTTCTTCCCACCATGACTCAGAAAAATTATGATCTATATAAATGGAACGCGCGCCAAGTCTTTGAAGAAACTCAATCATCACAGCGTGCCGAAACGGCGGCCATGGCCACTTTCCGATTTGATTCAAACTTTTTCCGGAAATGGGAATGAGCACCACTTCGGTTTCTTTAATTACTTTGGCCCGCGAAAGCCAGGTGTCAAGAAAAGCGGTTTCCAAAGAATCAAGAGCATGAAAAAAAATAAGCAGCCCGAAAATAGCGGCGCAAATCGCGGTAGAAAGCTGACGGCTTATAAAAAGCTGCCGCGTTTGTTTTGTGCGGGTAAATAATTGGTCCGTTGTTAAGGGTTCCTGCTGTGTGTTCATGACCTTCTATTTTCGGCTTTTTTCACAAAAACCGAACGTCTGCCGCCAATTTTCTTTTCCCAACAAATGTGCCAAAACCAACTTTTTTCTCAAAAAGGCTTGGATGCAAGGCTTGCGCAAGCAAGCGCGGGAAGCATAGTGAAACCTATGTTGACCAAGTGAGCGCAGCGCATAACGCCGCAGACAAGCTTTTTTCAGAAAAAGTTTATTTTCCGATGCAGAATTGGGAAAAGATGATGTCCAGCAAGTCTTCCGAGTAAATCGATCCTATCAACTCTTCCAGAGCGTCAATCGCGGCCTTGAGGTCAAGCGTCACAAATTCGAGGGAAAGTTTTTGGTCATACGCCATGCGGGCGCGCCCCAGCGCCTCTAAAGCTTGCGTCAGCGCGTGATGATGGCGAAGCTTGGTGATTTGCTCACCCGCATCCGAAGTTTGTTTTTCAAGAAATTCCGCAAGCGACTCTTCTAAATCTGACAGGCCATGTCCCGTTTTGGTTGAAATCGAAATCGACGGCCCCAATATTTTTTGATTTTCCGCCGTGATCTTCAGCGGTAAGTCAGATTTATTAACCAAAACAAACCGCGGCTTATCCTCTGGAATTTTTTGAAGCACGGTTTTGTCCGCATCATCCAAAGGTCTGGATCCATCGGCGACGAACAAAACCAAATGACATTTTTCAATCGCTTCACGGCTGCGCTGCATACTCATCTCATCCAGCGGATGCTCCGGTGTTGAAACAATTCCTGCGGTATCCGCGAGACGAAGCCAAAATCCGCCGATTTCAAGCGGCTCTTCGATCACGTCACGTGTCGTGTTGGGAATATCTGAAACAATCGCGCGATCACGTTCAAGCAAGGCGTTAAAAAGCGATGACTTTCCCGCATTGGGTTTCCCCGCCAAAACGACAAAAGCACCTTCGCGCACTAAACTGTTTTTTGAAAACCCCGCGAGCAAAGCGCGAATTTCTTTTTCTATTTCGCTTAAATTTTTTTGCATGCCGTCGCGAATATCAATTTCCAAATCTTCATCCGGAAAATCAAGATAAGCTTCCATGTTTCCATAAAGACTCATCATGCCATCGCGCAAAATTTTAAATCGCTGAGAAAGCGAACCGGATAATTGTCTCACGGCGATTTCACGCGCTCTGTCGCTTTTTGCTCGAATTAAATCCAAAACTGCTTCGGCCTGAGTTAAATCGATTTTTCCGTTAATGAAAGCGCGTTTCGTAAATTCTCCGGGCTGTGCGGGCTTTGCTCCGGCCTGATAAAGCAAATCCAAAATTTTGCGTGAAACAACCAGCCCGCCATGACAGCTGACTTCAACGGTGTCTTCACCGGTATAACTGTGCGGCGCTTTAAACAGACTGGCCAAAACTTGATCCACGGTTTTTCCGTCGGCCGCAACCGCGTTTCCGAGATGAATCGTATGCGACGAAGCCTGCCGAAGACTGACGCCTTTTACGGATCGAAATACTTTTTCCGCCACCTCAATCGCTTCCGGCCCGCTGACGCGAATGACAGCAATGCCGCCTTCTCCGAGCGGAGTCGCGATCGCGGCAATGGTTTCTTCGATAATATCGCTCATTTTTATCTCAATAACTTTCGAATTTCGCCCAGCAAATAAAAAGAGCCGGTCATGACCGCGCTCTCCCCCTTGCGAAGACTTTGTTTCAAAAAGCTTAAAGCTTGCTGCGTATTTTTGACCGGAATAATTCTATCAAAAAAAGCTTCGGCTTCCGCGGCTAAATCCGCCAATCTCTTGGAGCGCGGATGATCTAAAGCACTGACAATCACGGGCAATTTCAACTCCGACAATATCCCCAGCATGACCGCACTGTCTTTGTCGCGCAAGGCGCTGAAAAATAAAACCCTGGGCTTTTGTTTCATTTTTTGAATGGTTGCAACCAGCTCAAGGCAACCGGCGGGATTATGCGCCGCGTCCATGATCAGCTTTCGGCCTTGCCACGCAACCGTCTCAACGCGCCCCGCCCATTTTTTTTGAGCAAGTCCGAAACGGATATTCTTCTCTGTAATTGAAAAATCAAACTGCTCTTTTAAAAGCCGCGCCGCAGCGGAAGCATTCCCCGCATTTTGTTTTTGAAATTCTCCGGCAAGCGCGGGCTGAAAAGCGACGGGCTTCGCAATAACCAAACGGCTTTTTTGTTTCGCGGCAATTTGCCGTATTTTTTTCGCTGCCGCTTCGGCCTGCGAAGCCAAAACAGTAAATCGTGCGCGCTTAATGATCCCCGCTTTTTCCCGAGCAATTTTCACGATCGTATTTCCAAGAAAAGCCTGGTGATCCAAATCGATTTTTGTAATCACGCAAAGCGGCGCTTCAAGGACGTTGGTCGCATCCAACCGTCCGCCCATCCCGATTTCAAAAATACCGACACGCAACCCTTGCTTTGCAAAGATCCAAATCGCAAGCAAAGTGAGCATTTCAAAAAAAGTAGGCGCCCCCATTTTTTTCGGAAAAGGTTTGGCTTTGAAAATCCTTTGAATTTCACTAACACCATATGCCCACTCTTTTTCGGAAAGCATTTTTCCGCCAACGCGAATTCTTTCGCGGATCGTGTCAATGTGCGGCGAATGATAAAAACCACAGGAGATTTTGGATTGAAGAAGAATTTGCTCAAGAAAGTATCCGGTCGAGCCTTTCCCAACCGTGCCCGCAATCAAGATCGAAAAAAAATCATGGTCGGGATTCCCCAGCGCTTCCAGCCCATGCCGCATGCGCTCAAGGTTGAATTGCGCGTGGCTTTTGGGAACAACTTTTTCGTAGTTGATGAACCCATTCAGATAAGCAATTGCTTGTTTGTAGTTCATGCGAAAGAGTTTCTATCTGATTCCGTGAAACAGATCAAAAGGGTTTGGATCCAAGGCGCGCACAAACGCCCGCGGAGGCGTAGTGAAACCTACGCCGCACAAGGAAGTGAAGTGCGTAACGCAGGAGACGAACCGTTTTCATCTGTTTTTTAATGTTTAAAGTGGCGTTCGCCTGTCACGAGCATCGCAATGCCTAATCGATTGCAAACATCAATGACCTCTTGGTCTTTGATCGATCCACCCGGCTGAATGATGGCTTCGATGCCATGCTTGGCGGCATATTCCACGGAATCCGGCATGGGGAAAAAAGCATCACTGCCGAGAAAAGCACCGCGTGTTTTCCCTGTGGCTTTATCACACGCAATTTTGGTGGAATCTACGCGCGACATTTGTCCCGCTCCTACACCCACCGTGGCAAACCCTTGCGTCAAAACAATCGCGTTGGATTTCACCAGTTTCGCGCATTGATAGGCAAACACCAATTCATCCAGTTTGTCTTTGCGAAGTTTATGCTTGGTCACCCATTTCAAATTCTTTTTAAACGCGGCCAAACGAAAGCGAATCGGATGGTCTTTCGTTTGCACCAACGCACCGGTGCGCAGCAATTTAATTTCGCAGTCAGATTTTTCATCCAGCCCCTGAATTTCCATAATGCGTAAATTTTTGCGGGCTTGTAAAAGCGCGAGCGCTTTGGGTTTATAAGCAGGCGCCGCGATAATTTCAAAAAATCCGAGACGCTTTAAAAGTTGAGCCGCTACTTCTTCGGTGCAAATACGATTCAAACCGATCACACCGCCAAAAGCCGAAACCGGGTCGGAATCAATCGCCTGATCCACGGCCTTGACCATGTTTTTGTTCTGCGCGATGCCCGACGGATTGGTGTGCTTCACGACAACCACTGTGGGATCTTTAAATTCCGCCGCACCTTCAATCGCCGCTTCCATATCGACAAGATTGTTAAAGGAAAGTTCTTTGCCATGCAATTGCTTCCAGCCGAATTTTTTGCCACCGAAAGTAGATGCGTAGAAAGCCGCTTTTTGATGCGGGTTTTCGCCGTAACGCAAATCTTGCAGTTTTTTAAACCCAACCGCAAAACCGACCGGCAATTCATCAGATTTATTTTTAACTTCACCGGAAAGATGCGTCGCGATCGCGGCATCATAAGACGCCGTGCGCGCGTAAACTTTTTGCGCGAGCTCAAAACGCAAATCATAAGAGGTGGCACTTTTGTAAGTATCCAGCTCCAAAACAACGCGATGATAGTCGTTCGGATCGCAAACAACCGTAACAGAGCGGAAGTTTTTAGCCGCGGAACGAAGCATGGAAGGTCCGCCAATATCAATATTTTCAATCGCGTGCGCGAGCTCTACTCCGGGTTTTGAAGTCACTTCTTCAAACGGATAAAGATTCACCACCACCAAATCAATCGCGGTGATGCTATGCGCCTTAGCTTGTTTTTCATGCGCTTGATTGCCGCGCACATAAAGAAGCCCGCCGTGAATTTTGGGATGCAAAGTCTTAACGCGTCCGTCCATCATTTCCGGAAAACCGGTTATCTGGTCAATCGCAGTCGCCGGAATTTTCGCATCATGCAATGATTTCAGCGTTCCGCCGGTGGAAATAATTTCTATTTTATGGCGGCGAAGTTCTTTGGCGAAAGGAATCAGTCCTTCTTTATTCGAGACGGAGATGAGCGCGCGTTTGATTTTCGGATTTCGGATACTTTTTTTGGAGGACGGCATGTGATGTTGACCTTTCTATGAAAACAATTTATCAATTTTAAAGTGATGGGCCCGGGAACCGGGGCTTGAATCAAACGCCCGTCCAATGAACGAACCGGAAGAATTTCCCAAGAAGTATTGGTCAAAAAAGCTTCGTCGGCGTTGAAGGCTTCGTGCCGCGTGAGCGGAGTTTCTCGCACGAAAAGGCCCAAATCACGGGCGCATTCTATCACAACCTCACGGGTGATTCCATTCAGCACGGAAACAGCCGGAGGGGTCAAAATCGA
>ERZ761609.240-NODE-240-length-72806-cov-44.690781_pt1 | contig 72806 bp, 63 predicted proteins | sample MGYA00511163_ERZ761609 | MGnify/ENA primary metagenome ERZ761609 (study PRJEB28899, sample SAMN02445070) | bioreactor sludge metagenome | biome: EBPR sludge | place: Australia: Brisbane, Thorneside Wastewater Treatment Plant | collected 2011-12-16 ...
ACAGCTTTCGCCACTACCCCCTCAAGATAGCGTGTCTACCAATTCCACCACGTCGGCAAAGCAGGGGCATATTCTACGTTAGTCTTTTTTGTCTTGCACGGCTTTTTCAGCATTCGCTGGATTTTTCTCGTCAGCAGCAGGCTTTGCATCTGTTTCAGCCTTTGATTCAGCTTCAGCAGGCTTGTCCGTTTCTACCGGTTTGTCGGTTTTGGCTGCGGGTGACGACGGAACATCTGTCTTGTCGGCTGTCGGTGCAGGCGGAACATCCGTGTTTGCCGGGGCTACCGGAACAACTTCCGTTTTGACCGCAGCCGGTGTAGCCGCATCCATGATACTGCCAGACTGAATGGTTCGGCCTGATGCCAGAAATGCCAATGCCAACGCCACCAGAAAAAAGACCGTAGCCAGGATGCCGGTAGTGCGGCTGAGAAAGTTGGCGGAACCGCGCGAGCCAAACACAGTACCAGAAGCACCACTGCCAAACGCAGCGCCAGCATCTGCACCTTTACCCTGCTGCATCATGATCAGCACAATCATGGCAACAGAAACAACGATCAAAACGATAAGCAAGACATTGTATAACATAGTATTTTGATTAACCTTAATTTCCAGCCTGACAGATGGCAAGAAATTCGCGGGCATCCAGAGATGCACCACCGATCAGACCACCATCAATATCCTGCATTGCAAACAACTCGGCAGCATTTGCACCTTTGACGCTGCCACCATACAAAATTTGTACCTTCTCAGCGACTACCGCACTCAAGCCTGCCAATTTGCCACGGATAAAAGCGTGGACATCCTGCGCCTGCTGTGGCGTAGCCGTTTTACCTGTACCGATTGCCCAGACAGGTTCATAAGCAATCACACCGTCCGTGAGTGCTTCCACACCCACGAGCGCAATTACCGCATCAAGTTGGCGGGCAACCACCTGTTCGGTGATACCAGCCTCACGCTCTTCCAATGTTTCACCCACACACAGAATAGGTGTTAAACCATGCTTGCGGGCAGCCGCAAACTTGCGGGCAGTGTCTTCATCCTTTTCACCGTACAAGGCACGGCGCTCAGAGTGCCCGACAATAGCATATTCACAGCCAAATTCTTTCAACATCGACCCGGAAACTTCGCCAGTGAAGGCGCCTGAATCCTGGTCGGCAATATCCTGCGAACCCAACCCAACATTGCTACCAACCAGCAATCCTTGGGTCATGGGAATGTATACATACGGTGCACATACAGCGACCGCCACGTTATCCAGACCGTTCAAACCTGTCAGAATGCCATCAACCAAAGACTCGATACTTGCCTTTGATCCGTTCAACTTCCAGTTTCCTGCCACCAGTTTTTGACGCATGATTTCACCTCTCCTCAAAGCAAGGGCGAAAGATTACCTGCATGAGTCTTGGAAATCAATCTCCACAGCAGGCAGGCACTTATGCGGCAGTACGTACTGCTTCAGCAATGGTTTCTGCCAATGCCTTGGTTTCCACGGCATCTTCACCCTCAACCATGACCCGGATCAGTGGCTCAGTGCCTGAAGCACGCAGCAGCACACGTCCACGACTGCCCAGCACTTCCTCAACCTGACGAACCACAGACTGGATAGATTCGGATTCGTTCAGGTTAATTTTCTGCCGGGTCGGGACATTGATCAAGGTTTGCGGATATTTCAGCATGACCTGCTTCAAATCATGCAGCGACTTGCCAGTAGCCCGCATGGCACGCAGCACTTGCAAGGCTGCAATGATGCCGTCTCCGGTCGTAATGAAATCACGCACGATAATATGTCCGGAGGACTCCCCGCCCAGATCACAGTCGTGCTTTTCCATTAATTCAATGACATAACGATCGCCAACGTTGGCACGGTAAAATGGCACGCCTAGCGCCTCTACCGCTTTTTCCAGCCCCAGATTACTCATCAATGTACCAACGACACCACCCTGCAATTTGCCGTCAGCGTGCCGATGATGAGCAATAATAGCGAGGATTTCATCACCATCGACCATCTGCCCCTTTTGATCCACCATGATCAGACGGTCGCCATCACCATCAAGCGCAATCCCGGCATCCGCACGGTAACGAGATACCGTTTCCTGCAATCCCTGCACATGGGTTGCACCACATTCATCATTAATATTCAGGCCATCCGGGTCATTGGCAATCGCAATCACCTCGGCTCCCAGTTCACGTAACACATCAGGGGCAACATGATAAGTAGCGCCATTGGCACAATCTACCACAATGCGCAGCCCTTTCAGGGAAACATCGCTAGGTAACGCCCGCTTGCAGAATTCAATGTAACGACCAGCAGCGTCCTTGGCACGCTCCACTTTACCCAACTCATCGGAAGAAACCGTTTTGAACTCTTTTTCGAGCCAGCTCTCAATTTCTTCCTCAATCGAGTCCGGCAACTTGGTACCTTTGCCGGAAAAGAACTTCACACCGTTGTCATCGTAAGGATTGTGGGAAGCACTGATCACAATTCCGGCAGACGCACGGAACGCCCGGGTCAAATACGCCACGGCTGGCGTTGGCATTGGCCCTAGCAGACGGATGTTGACCCCGGCTGCCACCAGCCCGGCTTGCAGGGCAGATTCCAGCATGTAGCCGGAAATGCGGGTATCTTTGCCAATCAGCACCAGCGGATGACCAGTGCTTGCCAGCACCTTACCTGCTGCCCAACCCAGCTTCAGGACGAAATCAGGTGTCATCGGATAACGCCCAATCTTGCCGCGAATCCCGTCTGTACCAAAATACTTTCTCGCCATTACCCAAACCTCACCTTGTTCATTCTTGCCAAGCATTAACCAGCTTCATCGCATCCACGGTTGCCTGCACATCATGCACCCGCACAATCCGCGCACCCTGCATGGCGGCAATCACCGCAGCAGCTACACTGCCATGCAAACGTCCATCAACAGACCGATTACCCAACAGGCTGCCAATCATGGATTTACGTGAAATACCGACCAACAAAGGTAGTCCAAAAACAGCAAGCCTGTTGAGCCGACGCAACAAATCCAGGTTGTGTTGCAATGTTTTACCAAAACCGAACCCCGGATCAAGCAATAGCCGACTACGGGCAATACCTGCCTGTTCACAAACTGCAATACGCTCGGCGAAAAACTGACAAATATCCTGTACGACATCCGCATATTGCGGGTTCTGTTGCATGGTACGCGGCTCGCCTTGCATGTGCATCAAGCATATCGGTACTGACAGACTGGCACACACTGTCAAAGCACCTGGTTCCTGTAAGGCACGCACATCATTGATCATGTTTGCACCAGACATGACTGCCTGAAACATGACCTCCTGCTTACTGGTATCGACAGACACAGGCACATCAAAACGGGCACGGACAGCTTCAATCACAGGAATTACCCGTTCCAGTTCCTGCTCCACATTCACGGCTGCTGCACCTGGGCGTGTGGACTCACCACCAATATCAATGATGTCAGCACCTTCTTGCACCATCTGTTCGACACGCTGCAAGGCTTTATCACGGGCATGGAAACTGCCCCCATCCGAAAAGGAATCAGGCGTCACATTCAGGATGCCCATTACCTGCACAGTGTGTCCAACCTGCCAATTCATCCTGTCACCCAAAAAATAAAGGCGCGGAACGGATCCCGCGCCTTTGTTCATGCTAACCTATCAGTGGGAGCTGGCAGCTCCACCAATAACATTGTCACCGGAACCTGTTTTGCCACCGGAAGCAGATACCTTGCTGCCCCGACCACCACTGGAATCATCATCATTCCAATCGGCTGGCGGCGGTGGTTCTTCACCACGCATGATAGCATCCACCTGTCCACGGTCGATGGTTTCATACTTAACCAGCGCTTTGGCCATGGCATGGAGAATATCCAACTTGTCGGTCAAAATCTGTTTGGCTCGGTCATAGTTACGGTCAATAACTTCACGGATTTCCCGATCAATCGCATGGGCAGTTTCATCCGACATGTGCTTGTGCTGAGTCACAGAACGACCAAGGAACACTTCCCCTTCGTCTTCCGAATAGGCCAATGGCCCCATGCTGTCAGACAGCCCCCATTTCGTCACCATGCTACGGGCAATGCTGGTAGCCCGTTCGATGTCGTTGGAAGCGCCGGTAGTCACGCCTTCAAACCCGTAGATAAGCTCTTCGGCAATACGACCACCGTACAGACTGGAAATCTGACTCTCCAGACGCTGCTTGCTGGCACTGTAGCGGTCTTCTTCCGGCAGGTACATGGTTACGCCCAAGGCACGACCACGCGGAATGATGCTGACCTTGTAAACAGGATCGTGTTCAGGCACGCTCAAACCGACAATAGCATGACCAGCCTCGTGGTAAGCTGTTGCCAGCTTTTCCTCTTCCTTCATCACCATTGACTTGCGTTCAGCACCCATCATGATCTTGTCTTTGGCTTTCTCGAATTCAGTCATATCCACAGTGCGCTTGTTGGCACGGGCAGCAAACAAAGCTGCTTCGTTGACCAGATTGGCAAGATCAGCACCAGAAAACCCAGGTGTACCACGCGCAATCAGGGATGGCTTCACGTCGTCACCCAACGGCACTTTACGCATGTGAACCTTGAGGATTTGCTCACGACCACGTACATCCGGCAGTGGCACAACCACCTGACGGTCGAAACGACCAGGACGCAGCAGCGCGGCATCCAGCACATCCGGGCGGTTGGTCGCAGCGATGACGATAATGCCTTCACTGCCCTCAAAACCATCCATTTCAACCAGCAACTGGTTGAGTGTCTGCTCACGCTCATCGTGACCACCGCCCAGACCTGCACCACGCTGACGACCTACCGCATCAATCTCGTCGATGAAAATAATACATGGTGCGTGCTTTTTAGCTTGCTCGAACATGTCACGGACACGGGATGCCCCCACACCTACAAACATTTCGACGAAATCAGAACCAGAAATGCTGAAAAACGGTACTTTTGCCTCACCCGCAATCGCTTTCGCCAACAGGGTTTTACCTGTACCCGGCGAACCAACCATCAGTACACCGCGCGGAATCTTGCCACCCAGTTTCTGAAACTTGCCTGGGTCACGCAGAAACTCAACCAGTTCACCCACTTCTTCCTTGGCTTCATCACAACCAGCAACATCGTTGAAATTCACCTTGACTTGATCTTCAGTCATCATGCGGGCACGGCTCTTACCAAAGGACATCGCCCCACGACCACCGCCACCGCCTTGCATCTGGCGCATGATGTAAATCCACAAACCAATGATCAGCAGAAACGGAACCCAGCTAATGATGATGTCCCAGAAGATGGAACGCTCTTCCGGCGGGGCTGCCTGAAACTTGACTTTATTGCTTACCAGATCATCCACCAGCTTGGGATCATTGGGAGGACTATAAGTCACAAAGCGACTATTGTTGCTATCCAAACCAACAATTTTCTGCCCCTTGATTTCAACTTCCTTGACACTGCCGCTGCGGACATTCGTCAGGAAATCCGAATACGGCAAGGAAGCTGCCGGTTGGGCAGGCACACTAAATTTGCTGAACACTGCAATCAGGACGAATGCAATAACAGCCCAGATCAGCAAATTTTTGGTTAAATCGTTCAAATGATTTCTCCACTCTCAACAGGGGGTGATTCCCGATGTAACACCCATTACGCGAATATTACAACACAAAACCCTGCGCTAACACATAAACCTCCCGGCTCCGGGGTCTTGATGCGGCTGGTTTCCTGACTTTTACGACCTTGAAACTGCTGCGCACATCCCGCAGAAACGCTTCCGACCCGTCTCCTTGGAACAGTTTCACCAGAAACGTCCCACCCGGCTTTAATACCTGTCGCGCCATATCCAGTGCAAGTTCACACAGATGAATGGCACGCGGCTGATCAACGGCATCTACACCACTCATATTGGGTGCCATATCGGAAATAACAAGGTCAGCCTTGTCATCACCCAACAAATGCAGGATTTCCGCCAGAATGGCATCTTCGCGGAAATCGCCCAGCACAAACTCGACAAACGGCAAAGGATCAATCGGCAGGATGTCGCTCGCCACCATTCGACCCTTTTTCCCCAGAATTTGGGTCGCATACTGGCTCCATCCTCCGGGAGCAGCCCCCAGATCCACCACTTTCATGGCAGGACGCAGAATATGATCCTTTTCTTGGATCTCTTTCAACTTGTACACTGCGCGGGAACGGTAGCCTTCCTGCTGTGCCTTTTTGACATATTCGTCGCTGAAATGTTCACCTAACCAGCGGTTGCTGCTTTTGCTTCTTGCCATGCCTCGTTATCACTCATTACACTTCGCAAATTTACGGAAGCGTATCATGGAACTGACCGAAGCACAGAAAAAACGCCTGCGCACCCGCGCCCACGATCTCAAGCCAGTTGTCATGGTTGGTCAGCACGGTATGAAACCGACCATACTGGAAGAAATCATTTCAGCCCTTGATTACCATCAATTGATCAAAGTGAAATTGAGCGTTGGCGACCGCGACCTGCGCGATGAAATCATTGCCCAGATCGTTGCCGATAGCCAATGCGAACTGGTTCAACGGATCGGAAACATCGCCATCCTGTACCGCCGCAACACTGACCGCCCTGACATCCTCAAACAGGATTTCTGAACCCTCTCCCGTCAGCCAACACCATTGCAAGCCAGCGTGTGCCGCCATTCGCGCCCGCTGTCGCCAAACAGTTGCCCCGCAGCTTTCGGCCCCCAGCTTCCGGCGGGGTATTGCAACGGCAATTGCTCATCCTGACCCCAGAACTGCAACACCGGGTCAACCACATTCCACGCGGCTTTCACCTCATCGTAACGCAGGAACAGTGAGCGGTCGCCCTGGATCACATCCAGCAGCAACTCTTCATAGGCTTCAGCCTTGCGCTCACCGGGGTGGGCAACGGCAGCATCCATCACAATCTGGCGGGTGCGCATTTCCAGCCCCGGTACTTTGGCAGAAATTTCCATACGCACGGCATCTTCCGGCTGAATGCCGATCAGCAGCCAGTTGGGGTGCGGCTGGGCGATGCCACTGCCATGAAACAATTGCATGGGTGGCTGGCGAAAACGGACTGCCACCATCGAACGACGTTCTTGCAAACGCTTGCCGGTACGCAGGTAAAACGGAACATCCTTCCAGCGCCAGTTGTCGATGTGCAGTTTCAATGCTGCGTAAGTCTCGGTATGACTGCCTGCCACCACCCCTTCTTCCTGCAAATAGCCCGGCACACTTGTACCCTTGAGGTCGCCCCCTGCGTATTGCCCCCGAACGGCATGACTGGCAAGTTTATCCACAACCAACGGGCGGATAGATTTCAGCACCTTGACCTTTTCATCACGCAAGGCTTCGGCTTCCAGTGAGACAGGCGGTTCCATCGCCAGCAAGGCCATCACTTGCAGCAAATGGCTCTGGATCATGTCACGCACTGCGCCGCCGCTTTTATCGTAATAACTGGCTCGCCCATCCACACCCACCGTTTCGGCATGGGTAATCTGGATATGGTCGATATGATGGCGGTTCCACAATGGTTCCAGAATCAGGTTGGCGAAACGCAGCACCAGCAGGTTTTGCACCGCTTCCTTGCCGACGTAATGGTCGATGCGGTAAATCTGCTCTTCACGCAAATGCACTTCCAGACTGTGCTGCAAGGCACTGGCAGATGACAGATCGTGCCCAAACGGCTTTTCGATCACCATGCGCCGCCAGCCGCTGTCCTCCTGCAACAAACCTACCGTTGCCAGCCCCTCAGTCACGTTCACATACAAGTCCGGGCTGACTGACAGATAGAAAATGACGTTGTTTTCACAACCATTACCACCAATCCACGTTCCTAAAGCCTGATAGAACGCTGCATCATTGAGGCTGCCGGACAGGTAATCCAGCCGCTGGATAAAACTATCCAGACATGGGCTGGCAGCCAAACCTGCGCTTGTCATCTGCTTGCGTACTTCCTCGCGCCAGCTTGCCTGGGAGTGGGCAGTACGCCCGCAACCCAGGATTTCCACATCCGCCGCCAGATGCCCCATGCAATGCAACTGGTACAGAGCGGGCAGCAGTTTCTGGGTGGCAAGGTTGCCGGTTGCGCCGAAAATGACGTAGGCGTGGGAAATTCCACCGCACTTCATGGCAGTTGCTCCTCAGAACCATCCCCGTTCCAGTTGGTATGGAAATGTAACGCCGGATCACGATCCACCCGCTGATAACCATGCGCCCCAAAAAAATCACGCTGTGCCTGCAAAATGTTTGCCGAACCGTTGGCACAACGGTAGCCATCGTAAAATGCCAGCGCGGAAGACAAGGCAGGGGCAGGTACACCCTGCATCACCGCCAGCGTTACCGCCTTGCGCCAGCCACTTGCCGCCTGTCGCAGTTCCTCCGCGAAAAACGGGTCTTGCAACAGGCTTTGTGGCACGGGATCACGTGCAAAACTAGCCTTGATGTCAGCGAGGAAACGGCTACGAATAATGCAACCTGCCCGCCACAACAAGGCGATGTCGCCGTAAGGCAAATGCCAGCCATTTGCTGCCGCTGCCGTTTGCAGCAGCATGAAACCTTGCGCGTAAGACACCAGCTTGGCGGCGTAAAGCGCATCGTGGATGGCATCAAGATAGGCTTGATGTTGGCCTGCCTCAACAGGTTCCGCCATACCGCCCAGCAGGGTGGAAGCAGCAACGCGCTCATCCTTGCGGGCAGACAGCATCCGCGCATGGACAGCCTCCGAAATCAGCGTCAAAGGAACGGCGTGTTCCAGCGCGTCTTGCGCCGTCCACAAACCCGTACCCTTTTGCCCGGCACGGTCGAGGATTTTGTCTACCAGCGGGCTGCCATCCGTATCTTTTTGGCGCAGCAGTTGGCTGGTAATTTCGATCAGGTAAGATTCCAGCTTGCCGCCATTCCACGCCACGAAGGTGTCCGCCATTGCGGCGTAATCCATCCCCAGTGCGTGACGCATCAGGTGACAGGCTTCCGCAATCAGTTGCATGTCGCCGTACTCGATGCCGTTATGCACCATCTTGACGTAATGACCGGAGCCACCTTCGCCCAGCCACTGGCAGCACGGCTCACCGTCAACGTGGGCTGCTACAGTCTGGAACATGTCCCGGATAACAAGCCATGCTTCGGCATTGCCACCGGGCATCAGCGAAGGCCCATGCCTTGCACCCTCTTCCCCACCGGAAACACCCATGCCAACAAAACGGATGCCTTGGGCAATCAGTTGCTGCCAGCGCCGGGTTGTGTCTTTATGGAAAGAATTGCCGCCATCAATAACGATGTCGCCGGGCACAAGCAAAGGCAGCAATTGTTCGATCACCGCATCCACCGCCCGACCTGCCGTCACCATCAACAGGATGATGCGCGGGCTACCAAGCTGGCTGACCAATTCGGGCAAGGTTGCCGCAGGCCGGATTGCCCTGCCCTGCGCCTGTTCCTGCATGAATTGTTCCGTGTTGGCGTAAGTGCGGTTGTAAACGCTGAGGGAATAGCCTTTATCGCTCAGGTTCAGTGCCAGGTTGGAACCCATGACGCCGAGACCGATCAGACCAATATGTGTGGTGTTCATGCCTACCTCGTTTTGGTGTTAGTGTGGGGCGATTGGCAAGACAAGGATAACATCGGTTTTATCGGATGTTTAACCCTTCCCGCCAACGTTTATCGTATGCTTGTCCAGACAAAGGGTTATGCTTTTTCAGCGTAGCCTGAGCAGCCTTTTGCTACAGTAACAGTATAAGCAACCGTGCAAGGAGAATTCCCATTTCTGCTGCAATGCCTCACCGCTCCATCGCGGCTTACACCCTTGTCGCACTGGCCTTGTCCGCCGGGCTGGTTGGCCTGTTTGCCTGGTGGTTCCAGCCACCGTGGTGGATGTTGGCTGCTTATGCCCTTGCTGCGCTGCTGATTGCCCTGAGCGTACCCCTGATGTACCGCCTTACCGGTCACAAGGATTTGGACGAAGCCATCTGGCTGCATGAACGCAACCTGCGCGAACACACAGCCCTGCTGGATCGGCTGCAAAGCGCCCGCAAAAGCCTCCACGACCTGCGGATCAATGCTGGAGTCAGGCAGGCTGACATCCTCAACGACATCCTCAACGACTACCAGTCAGTGGTGGAAACCCGCTTTATCGGCAAGCAATTTGCACCCCTGACCTACCTGAGTGCCGCCCGCAGTGTACAGGAACACGTCATCCAGAACCTCACCGACATGGTAGCCGTCGGGCACAGTCTCGCCGGTCTGAGCCGCCAGTCTGACCAGTCCGAATTGCATGAGGAACAGGAGCAACGCATCAACGGGCTACTGGCAGAAAACGACAAGCTGTTCACCGCCCTGAATGAAACCGCCGTGGAAGTCGCCAATATCCGCTCCATCAGCCAGTTTGAACGGCTGGACACACTGGCACGTCTGGTCAGCCTTGCCCAGACCGCCAACCAGACAGGAAAATAGTCATCATGAAATACCGCATCACCACCCTGACTTCCCTTACCCTGTTGGCAACAGTTCTTGCCGGTTGCGGTGAAACCACTGACACCCAGAACAAGATTGAATCCCAAATCCACGACATCGTGCAAAACGTCGTGCAGCCAACGCACAATGAAAACCAGTATCGTGCCAATATCCAGCTTACCCCCACCAACCTGCTGGCGATGTTGCCCGATCTGGCGGAATACCCGCTGCTGATTGACATAAAAGACGATGCCACCACTGAAGTGGCAGAAATCTTTACCTCTGCTGACAAGGCAGGCAAGGGTCAGGATGGTGTCTACCTGGAGTTGGCCGACAAGTTCAACCAGCAAGGCCAGACCCTCGACAATGGCAAAAAAGCTGCTGTCACCATCCGCAAGCTGGATTCAGGGCTGGGTGCGCAATTCATCATGACCGGACAATACATCGCTGAAGGCTACTCCCCTGCTAACGCTTTGTGGGGTAATCTGGTCAATAGCGGTAGCAACAAGCTCACCACCGTTGCGGAGGTGACAGCCCCCAGTGTCGGCGGCATCATTGCCCGCAAATCCAAACTCGACCAGATCAGCGCCGATGGCAAGCTGGATGTTGCCAAGCTCTTAACCAATGTCAGCAATGGCTCGTTTGCGATGGGTTACACCAACCCCTACCAGTCAGCCACCGGGCTGAATTTTCTGATCACGGTACTGGATGCATTCGCCAAGGGGGATCAGACCCAGATGCTGTCACCGGACGTTGCCAGCGCATTTGAAGCCTTCCAGTTGGGCGTGCCATTCGTGGCACAAAATACCCTGCAAATGCGTGATGCGGCGATGGGCAGCGGCGTACTGGACGGTTTCGTCGGCAGTGAACAAACCTGGCTCAGCACCAAAGGCATGGAAGACTACCAGTTTGTGCCCTTCGGTGTGCGCCACGACAACCCGCTATACGCCACCAGTGAAGCCGACCCGGCAGAACAGGAAGTGCTGAAACGTTTCGCCCAGTTCGTCAAAACCCAGCAAGACGTACTGCAAAAATACGGGTTTGGAACCAGCCCGGATTACAAAGACGCTTACAAAATTCCTGACGGCAATGTGATTGCCCAGGCACAAAAACTGTGGAAACAGAAAAAATCCGGGGGCAAACCGATTGCTGCTGTGTTCGTCACCGACATTTCCGGCTCGATGGAAGGCGAACGCATCAAAAACCTGAAAAAAGCCCTGATCGAATCCTCCGACCTGATCAGTGCCAACAACGCCATCGGGCTGGTGTCCTACAGCGATACCGTCAACGTGGATTTGCCCATCAGCTCGTTCAACGTCCAGCAGAAATCGCTGTTCAATGGCGCGGTGGAACAGCTTTCCGTGGGTGGCAAGACCGCCACTTACAGCGCCACCCTGGTAGCGGCTGACCTGTTGCTGGAATTCAAGAAAACTCACCCTGACTACAAGACCGTCATTTTCGTGCTATCCGACGGTGAAACCAATACCGGAATCGATTTCGAGGAAGCCAAACTCCTGCTGGAGCAACTGGGTGTACCCATCCATACGATTGCTTATGAACTCAGCTCCCCTGCCCTCAAGGACATGGCAAGCTGGGCAGAAGGTGCTTACACCGAATCCAGCACTGGTTCCGCCTCGTTCCGCATCGGCAACCTGTTGAATGCTGAAATGTAAACCGGCAGGAGGTACAGCTTGAAAGCCCTGAAAATCTTTGGCCTGTTTATCGTCCTGCACGCTGCTGCATGGGCAGGCACGCACCTCTACCTGCAACAACACCAGCCAGACGTGCTTGTGGTTGTAGATACCTCCTACGCCCTCAAACCACAATTTCCGGCAATGGAAAGCTGGATCAACAACCTGCAAGCCCGCACCCGCTACAAAAACATCATCATCGGCACAGACAAGGCCATGCTGGGCAAGCTGGATGCCATCCCCACGAAAGCGACCATCTTCCGCACCGTATTTGGGCGCATGAGTGAAGACAACCTCAAACGTTACGAGCAGATACAGGCCAGCGAGAAAATTTTGCTATCTGATGGCAGCATCCGACCTAGCGGCTGGAAAGTCATCAGCTTCCCCTAACGCTTTACAGCAGCCCCGCTCTCCCGCAAACTATCGTCACAACAAAAGTGCGGCATTTGACCGCACCGTAAGTCACAGCTAGCCGCAGCCTGTTCCACTTTGACTAAAGGTAGTCCGATGACCCGGCCCATCAAGAAACTTCTGGTCGCCAACCGTGGCGAAATTGCTATCCGTATCCTGCGTGCCGCAGCCGAACTCAAGCTGTGTACGGTTTCGATCTACACTTACGAAGACCGTTTCTCCCCGCACCGCTACAAGGCTGATGAAGCCTATCAGATCGGCAAGGACGACGAGCCACTCAAGCCCTATCTGGACATTGAGGCCATCATTGAGGTTGCCAAGCGTACCCATACCGATGCTATCCACCCTGGTTATGGTTTCCTGTCCGAAAACGTGACGCTGGCTCGCCGTTGCCGTGAAGAAGGCATCATCTTTGTTGGCCCGACCCCTGAAGCCATGCAAAAGCTGGGTGACAAGGTAGCAGCCAAGGAAAACGCCATTGCCGCTGGCCTGCCAATCATCCAGGACAGCAAAGAACCGCTGGACACCGTAGAAATCGCCCGCCGCGAAGCTGACCGCATCGGCTACCCGCTGATGATGAAAGCCGCTGCCGGTGGTGGCGGTCGCGGGATGCGCGTACTGCGTGACTCTTCCCAACTGGAAGGCGCGTATAACGACGCCCGCAACGAAGCCCTGAAAGCCTTCGGCGACGCCACCGTATTCCTCGAAAAATACATCGACTCGCCCAAGCACATTGAAATCCAGATTTTGGGAGACAACCACGGCAACCTCGTCCACCTGTATGAACGTGACTGTTCCGTGCAACGCCGCTTCCAGAAAGTGGTGGAAGTCGCGCCCAGTACCGGCCTGAAAGATGAAACCCGTGAAAACCTCTACAAATACGCACTGGCCATCACCCGCCATGTAGACTATTCCTGTGCCGGTACAGTTGAATTTCTGGTCGACAAAGATGAAAACATCTACTTCATCGAAGTCAACCCACGGGTGCAGGTGGAACACACCATCACCGAAGAAATCACCGGGATTGACATTGTACGCAGCCAAATCCTGATTGCTGGCGGTGCTAGCCTAGCTGACCTAAACATCAGTCAGGACAACATCCAGTGCAATGGTTACGCAGTACAATGCCGTATCACTACTGAAGATCCGGAAAACGGCTTTAAACCTGACTACGGTACGATCATCGCTTACCGCAGTACCGGCGGTTTCGGTATCCGCCTGGATGCTGGTGCAGCTTATCCGGGGGCGAAAATTTCCCCGTTCTTTGACTCCATGCTGGTAAAAGTAACCGCGTGGGGACGCACGCTGGATGGTGCCATCCGCCGCAACTTGCGTGGCTTGCAGGAATTCCGTATCCGTGGGGTCAAAACCAACATCGGCTTCCTCGAAAACGTGCTGGAACACCCGGTCTTCACCAGTGGCAACTGCACTGTCACCTTTATTGACAACCACCCGGAACTGTTCCATACCCCGCTGCGCTTTGACCGGGGAACCAAGACGCTGAAATTCATCGGCAACGTCACCGTTAACGGCAACCCGGACGTAAAATACGTTGACCCGCACAAGCATTTCCGCAAGCCGATCGTGCCTGCGTTCGACAAGGTGGGCGATTATCCGAAAGGTACCAAAAACCTGCTGACCGAAATGGGCGCAGAAAAATTCTGCCAGTGGGTCAAAGAACAGCCGAACATTTTCTATACCGACACTACCATGCGTGACGCGCACCAGTCCTTGCTGGCTACCCGTGTGCGTACCGAAGACATGCTGAAAGTGGCAGAAGGTTTCGCCAAGAACCACCCGCAAATGTTCTCGCTGGAATTGTGGGGCGGGGCAACCTTTGACGTGGCGATGCGTTTCCTGCACGAATGCCCGTGGGAACGTCTGCAACTGCTGCGCGAAGCGATGCCAAACATCCTGTTCCAGATGCTGTTCCGTGGCTCGAACGCGGTTGGTTACACCGCTTACCCGGACAACGTGGTGGAAGCCTTCATCGAGAAGTCGTGGGAAAATGGTATCGACGTGTTCCGTATCTTTGACTCCCTCAACTGGATCGAAGGGATGCGCAAGTCCATCCAGGTGGTGCGCGAGCGTACCGGCGGGATTGCCGAAGGTACGATCTGCTACACCGGCAACGTGCTGAACACTGACCCGTCTAACAAGTTCAACCTGCAATACTACCTTGACCTGGCACGCCAACTGGAAGATGCCGGTTCCCACATGCTGGCAGTCAAAGACATGGCAGGCTTGCTGAAACCGTATGCCGCCACCACCCTGATTTCCGCATTGAAAGAAGCCGTCAACATCCCGATCCACCTGCACACGCACGACACGGCATCTATCCAGTCAGCTACCTTGCTGAAAGCGATTGAAGCCGGGGTTGACGTGGTGGATGGTTGCATGAGTTCCATGTCCGGCCTGACCTCACAGGTCAACCTGAACTCGCTGATTGCTGCGATGGAAGGGCAGCCGCGTGAACAGCCGTTCAACCTCAAGTCGCTCAACGACTACGCCAACTACTGGGAAGACGTGCGCGAAATGTACTATCCGTTTGAATCCGGCTTGAAAGCGGGTACGGCGGAAGTCTACAACCACGAAATTCCGGGCGGTCAGTATTCCAACCTGCGTCCGCAAGCGGTGGCGCTGGGTCTGGAACACAAGTTCGAGGAAGTAAAGGAAAACTACGCGGTGGTCAACCGCATGTTCGGCGACATCGTGAAAGTTACCCCGTCTTCCAAGGTCGTGGGCGACATGGCGATTTACATGACCTCCAACGGCCTGACCGAGCAGGATGTGATGGAACGCGGTGCATCGCTGGCATTCCCGGATTCCGTGATCGATCTGTTCAAGGGTGGTCTGGGTCAAGTACCAGGCGGCTTCCCGAAACCATTGAGCGACATTATTCTCAAGGGTGAAAAGCCGTATCCGGGTCGCCCCAACGACCATCTGAAGCCGGTTGACCTTGATGCCGAATTTGCCGCATTCAAGCAGGAGTTTGACCCTGAACAAACCTTCCTCGACTTCCTGTCCTACAAAATGTACCCGGCAGTGTTCCGTGACTTCTACAAGCACCAGCAGGAATACGGCAGCCTCAGCCATTTGCCAACCCCGGTATTCTTCTACGGCTTGAAGCTCAACGAAGAAGTCTTGGTGGAACTCGGCAAGGGCAAGGTGCTGATCATCCGCCTGCTGTACCGCTCACCTGCCGATGAAAACGGCATGTGTACCGTTACCTTTGACTTCAACGGGCAAATCCGTTCCGTGCAGGTACGTGACCTTTCCGTCAAACCGACCAAGGCAACCAACCGCAAGGCGGTGGGGGACAAGGAAATCGGCACATCGCTGCAAGGCAAGCTGTCTACGATCATGGCCAAGGTCGGTGACGAAGTGGAGCAGAACACTCCGTTGTTCGTTATCGAAGCGATGAAGATGGAAACCACCATCACTGCACCACTGCCGGGTAAAATCCGGGCGATTCACCTGAAAGCCGGGGAACTGGTTGAACAAGGTGATCTTGTGGTTGAAATGGAATAAACGGGAAACTCCCCTCTCTGCCTCGCCCTCCCCCCGCAAGGGGTGGAGGGAACTGGAGAAGGTTACGGCTATGCTGCCACTATCCGGCCTAGCTTACGGCGCGTTGCTGATTTTAGCATCCGAATTTTTTCTGGTGAGCGCGGGGATGGTGATTAAACACCTGAACGGCGTGGTCTCGACGGAACAAACCGTGTTTTTCCGCAATACGTTCGCGCTGTTGCTGCTGCTGCCGTGGTTGTGGCGCAGTGGGCTGCGGGTAGTGAAAACCGATTGCTTGCACCTGCATTTTTTGCGCTCGCTGCTGGGCGTCACTGCCATGAGCTGCATGTTTTATGCGTGGGGGCATCTGCCCTTGGCGCAAAGCGCGTTGTTGAAGCAAACCATGCCGCTGTTCGTACCGATTGTGGCGTTTTTCTGGGTGGGGGAACGCTTGTCCTGGCGTAACTTTGTGGCGATTGGCTTGGGGTTTGCCGGGGTGCTGTTGGTGCTGAACCCGTTTCAGGAGGAGGCAGTTTTCAATCTGGCGGTGGTATTGGGGCTGGTTGGTGCAGTGATGGGCGGCTCAACCAAGGTAAGTATCCGACGGATGCGTTCGAGCGAGGAGCCAGCTTTGCGGGTGGTGTTTTATTTTGCCTTGTTTGCCAGTATGTTGTCGGTGATTCCGGCAGCATTAGCGTGGTTGCCGCTGACTGGGGAAACCTTGCTGTGGTTATTCCTGTTGGGGGTGTTGGCAACCTTGGCGCAGTGGGCGTTGACGGCGGCGTATGGTCATGCTCCTGCGGGGCAATTGGGGGCGTTTACCTATGCGTCGGTGATTTTCGCGGCGGTATTGGGTTGGTGGTTATGGGATGAAAGCCTGACGTTGCTGGCGATGGCAGGGATCGGGATTATCATTGCCGCCGGGTTGCTGGTGATGCTGGGGCAAGCACGTTTACCCATAGCAGGATTGGTGAAGGGTGAGACATGAACAGCACGAAGGTGTTGGCATGATGTTATCGATCGCTGATTAATCCCCGCTGCCACCCCCATTCCTGTCGCCAGAATCCCCTGAACTGCTTCCGCACTACTGTTTGACTGTGCTGAGGGTGTCTTTCAATCCATTCCAGACTTTACCCAACAAGTTACGGGCTTTGGGTTTATCCTGTGGAGCGACAAGTGCTTTGTTCACTTCGGCAACAGCCAGAAGGGACTCAGGATCAAGACTGCCAAGATCCTTGAGCAAACTACCTATGATGGTGGCGATTTGTTGGCGTTGGTCGGTAGTCACGTCACCACCAATCATCATGGAGAAAATAATGGGTAGGGATCACCGATTTTTCAGAAAGCGCAACAACGTAATGCATATTGCATGACACTGGGCAAGCTGCACGCCAAACTGATACAAAAAGTCGATTTCAACGACCCCAGCTTCTGGGCAGCGGCGAATAAACGTGACCTGATGAGTACGCCGGAACGCTGCATCGCATCAGAAAAGCGCCAAAACAATGACTTGCCTCAATGACGCACGGAAATTATTTTGCGCATGATGCTAACTTCTTGAAACGCCCATAAGGAACTACCATGACTGAGATTGCCAGCTTTACCGGCTCAGGCTACGGCATTATCGCGCTGCTGATCTTTTTTGCCGCCTACACGCTTGTGATACTGGAAGAACGCTTCCATTTGCGTAAGTCCAAGCCTGTCATGTTCGCCGCCGGACTCATCTGGGTACTGGTCGCTTTGGCCTACGCTAGCGTGGGCAAGATTGAGGAAATGCAGGAAATCTTCAACCACAACTTGCTGGAATACGCCCAGTTGTTGCTGTTCCTGCTGGCGGCGATGACTTACATCAGTACGCTGGAAGAGCGCAACATCTTTGAGGCATTACGCGCCTGGCTAGTGTCGAAGGGCTTTTCGCTGTACTGGATTTTCTGGATCACCGGGATTCTGGCGTTTTTCATCTCCTCTATAGCTGACAACCTGACCACTGCATTGCTGATGTCGGCAGTGGTGATTGCGGTTGCCCCCAACCGCCCGCAATACCTTGCCATGTCGTGCGTCAATCTGGTGGTGGCAGCCAATGCGGGTGGGGCATTCAGCCCGTTCGGCGACATTACTACCCTGATGGTGTGGCAGTCCGGTGTCGTCAAATTCTGGGAGTTTTTCGAGTTGTTCGTGCCGTCACTGGTGAACTGGTTTGTGCCTGCGCTGATCATGTCGTTCTTCATCGACAAGGGGCATCCTGATCCGTTGACAGCCACCGTTTCCATCAAGCGCGGCGGACTGGTGATTCTCGCCCTGTTTATTGGCACGATCGTGACGGCGGTGACGTTCCACAACTCGCTGCACCTGCCACCCGTGCTGGGGATGATGACCGGTTTGGCGGCCCTGCAATTGTTTGGCTGGTATCTGAAGATTTCCGACAATATTCCCGACAATGACAACGAAGTGGCTGAGGTCGGGCGTTTCGACATTTTTTCCCAGTTGCAGAAGGCGGAGTGGGATACGCTGCTGTTCTTCTACGGCGTGGTGTTGTGCGTTGGCGGGCTGGGTGCGCTGGGTTATCTGGCGCTGGTTTCCGAAGTGATCTATACCGGCATGGGGCCGGTGTGGGCAGGCGTGTTGGTGGGGATCATTTCAGCGGTGGTGGACAATATTCCGGTGATGTTTGCGGTGTTGACCATGCACCCGGATATGTCACTGGGTGGCTGGTTGCTGGTGACATTGACTGCCGGGGTCGGTGGCTCGCTGCTGTCCATCGGCTCGGCTGCCGGGGTGGCACTGATGGGGCAGGCACGCGGCATGTATACCTTCAATTCTCATTTGAAATGGTCAGGTGCGATCATGCTGGGTTATATCGCCAGCATTTTGGTACACCTGTGGCTTAATGGTGTGTAACAGGAACCACCGTATAGCGTGGCGAAGCCGGTGTTTGATGAATACGATCTGGATGGTTGTTCCATTGACCCCGATGATTTTCTCTGACGGAGGTAGGGATACCATGTGTTTGCGTTTACTATACTGAGCCATCGACGTCACAGCATGTGAGGAAATAACGTATGACAACGGTAATAATCCAAGTGCCTGATTCTGTGCTACCTTCGCTGCACCTTGATCCGGCTGGTTTTGTGCGTGAGATGCGCCTTGCTGCTGCTATCTTCCCCCTTTCACTTAAACGAAGCAGAATTGCTTGAGGAGCTGCATGGACTCTGTTAAGCACAACTACACCGAAGAGCGTCAGCAGTGGTTGGGTAATCCGACATTGGAAGAAATTAGGGCCGATATTCTCAAGCTCAAGCAAGACCCAAGCAATCCATTGAATCAGCAAGAACCCCACTTTTTGCTACGGGCAGAGCGAGGAGGTGGCAAGACTGAGCGCGGGCTGGAGTTGCTGCGCAAAGCTATGGTGACACGTGGATAATAGGCTTCATTTAATGGAAATCAATGAAGTTTGGCCTTATTGATTCGGTGGCAGCAATGAACTGGCGGGAGGAACCCGGTGGTAGGTTTGCTCTCCGTCGGCATCCACCAGCAGATAACGTCCCCAGCCGAATGTGGTGCGTTGACCTAATCCAAGGTATTGCCCCAGTACTAGCAATTCCCACCAGAACGTGGACAAATCTGTGGGGAGTTGCAGGTGAATGTGCCCGTTGATCCCGCCCATTTCCTTATACTTATGGTTCGCACCTCTATAGCCCGCATCTAACCAAAACAAGTGGGAGGCTATCACAGTAGAATCCGGGACGGTTTGTTGTAGCGGCTGGATCTCGCCCCGACGGCGCAGTAAATCCGCCACGCTGCTATGCAGGCGGCTGAATAGTAAGTTGGCGCCCACTTCCGCACTATCGCGCACATAGCGCTTATCACCCTTGGCTTTTACACCATTCGCCTCGCGTTGCTGCTTATTTTTGAGCAGCAGAGCAGGAGCCAACCATCGCCATTGCACTTGTTGCTTGCCAGCCCACAGCGCTGCCTCGCCTCGTAACTCTTTCTCCCCGTAGTAGCCAGCCTGCTCCATACTGGTGATGATGGTTCCGCTGAACATGTCTTGCACCGCTTCGAGTTTCCAGTTGTCGGCAAATGGCAGTTCATGCCCTTGTTTGGGGGCACTGAACGGCAATTGCGCCAGTTTGGTCAGCATCATCTCCAGCAGCGCATCACTGCCAGCCAACCCGATTAGCAAGAAACGGTAATGATCATGCTTGCGGTAGGCTACCTGCCCGCTTTCCGGCGCATCTAGGCGAACAAGTTGGTCATAAGCGTCCGGCGAACCGGTGAGGAAGCGCAAAAATGCGGTGAGGGCAGGTTGGTGGAAAAAGGACGGACGGGCAGTGGAGACGCACCGCAATGTGACGACTAGACCGCGCAGAGGTAACAGGGAATAGAATGGGAAAACGTCAGTGGCTGTGCTTGCAGCATTATCAGTAGGGGGGAAATCAGCAATTCGCTCGTCTCTCTTTACTATGTGAGACTTGCTGCGGCAATCGTGGCACAGGTGGTAGAAACGCAGATCGTCGCCAGGTTCTAGCCAGAATTTTAGGGAAATTTTCAGCGCTAGCAACTGCTTCGTCGACTGTACACTGATCTCAAACACAGATTTCTGTACCCGCAGGCCATATGCCTCCAGCAATGCTACGATGTGTAGCCGGTTACGGTCGTCTTGGATGTCGAAGCAGGCGAGGTAGGTGTCCATAAAGAAAACAATATTACAATTATTTAAATTAATAGACTGCCAATAAATCACTGAAAATTCAAGATAATTAGGATTGACTTGCTGAAAAAAATTCCATTCCAGTCTTTTCGACTGTTATGTAGCTTGTATTTCAGTGTTATATTATCTCCTGTTTGGTCACAAGAGTGTGAAACAGATTGGTGGCTGGAGTTTAGATTAATTCTATAAAAATCAATGCTTTGGGTGTTTGCATGAAGATGAAGAAGACATTGTGCTAGCGTTTTTGGAAAAGTCATAGATTGTAGCCACAGTTTGATGAGAAATCTTTAACCAAAATTGATTTGTGGTACAATCCAAATATTTACTAATAAGATTGGGGGCTTTGTGATTGACGACTTAGAGCATTATTATACTTCTGTCTATGACGAAGCGGCAAGATATTCATCTTTTAGAAAATGGCTATTTAAAATTATGCTACTATTTTTAGTGGTATCAGTTTTTGTGAATGGCTACTTGTTGTATATAATTATGACGGCCTTGTTTTTTTGTCAAATCAGTATTTCTTACTTAAAATCTCAAGTTGATCGCTTATATATGCTTGGGCATAACTTGCAAAAGCATTCAATGTTGGGAAATACTATGCCTGATAGTATTGATGTTGAAGATGTGGCTAATTTAAAAAGCCAAGTAAGCTTAGGAGTTGTCGATGCTGTTAAGAAAAAAATAGAACAGCAACAGGACTCTGTAACATATTTCAAAGAAGATTCTTATTCAGGTCTTGAAAAATTGAGATGGATGATTCATGAAAATAGTTTTAAGAACTCACATTTCTATAATTATTCTTATGCGGAAAACATGAGGATGTTTGTTGTTGCGATTGTAATATTAATATTTTCTTTATTAATATTAATGCCATACATAAAAGATGATCCATCGCTAACTATCCCTAAACTTGCATTCACAATTCTATCAATTGGCTTAATTTATGAGTTTTTTGAAGAAACCATGAAAACTAAAAAAACAGTCGATCTTATGAAGGGCGTTGATGAGTTTTTATCGAAAAATACAAGTGCTGATAGCCAGATAATTATTGATGTTTTTTCTCGTTATAATGAAGCAAAGTTGATTACACCTAATATACCATTCTCAATATATAATAAACATGGAGATAGGATTGCATCACTATGGAAGCAAAAGATGGCATAAATAAAATATTGAAGTTAAATGAAGAGCTATTGCCTGTTAATGGCCTTTGGGCGATAACAGGTGGAGCCAATCATTTTATTAGAGGCATTGTTAGTGAGATTAATGATGTTGACATAATAACGACTAAGGAAACAGGATTAGAAATAAGTAATAAATTTTTGAATTATATTTTCAAGAATTATGAATATACTCAATCCGAGCGAATTATTTCTAATTTTTGCATTATAAAGTTTAATGGATTAAATATAGATGTCATGGCTGACCCAGTTAATTTGATAGGTGATAAGTGGGTTGTTAATAAAGAGTGGAGTAATAGTATTGAAATATTTAATGCTTTTGGCATGAGCTTTCCATTAACAACATTAAAATATGAGTTATATATATATAACTTGCTAGGTCATTTTGATAGGGTAAGGCTGCTTAGGTCTTTTCTAGAGGAATGATTTTGGATACAGGGAAATAATAGCAGTTATCGGTAGCGTAGGATGGTGCTTCTACAAATAATAATTAGATTGTTGATCAATGGTTTGAAAATTTATAGTTGTATTGGCTAATGTCATAACGTTATGAATATACAGGGTATTTTAACAATATTCTTCGCTAATTTAACTTGGTGAGTCAGTTTTTCGGGGTTTTTTGAAAAATAATATTTTCACTCACCCCGTCAACGTAACAAACACCTGCGTCATCCTTTCCGGCAACCGCTGTACATTATCCACCACGGTAACGCGCTTGCCGAAAATATCCCGCACATATTCATCCGCTCGCGGATCAAGGCTAATGCAATAGCTGTAAATGCCTTTCTGATCCAGTTCTTTCACCGCTTGGCGCATATCTTGCGTCAATAATTGCGGGTCATCCACATCAATATCCGACGGTTCGCCATCGGTTAAAATCAGCAGCAGTTTTTTATCAGCCTGTTGATGCTCCAGATAATGCGCCGCATGGCGAACCGCCGCACCCATCCGCGTCGAATACCCCGCCTGCATCGCTGCCAGCCGCCCCTTCACCTCATCGTTCCAGTGTTCCTTGAAACCCTTGATGTGCTGGTAACGCACCTCATGGCGCGTATTGGACGCAAACCCGGCAATCGCAAACGGGTCGCCCAACGCCTCAATCGCATACGCCAGCAACGACACCGCTTCCTGGCTCAGTTCCAGAATGCTTTGCGTGCAGCCTTCCGGCGTTTCGCTGATCGAAGCCGACAAATCCAGCAGCAGCATCACCGCGATATTGCGCCCGTCATGCTTGTGGCTCATATTGATGCGCGGGTCAGGGTTCGCCCCGCCCTTGAAATCAATCAGCGAACGGATCGCCACATCCAAATCCAGCTCGCTGCCTTCTTCCTGATAGCGTACCCGCGTGTAATTTTGCGGCTTCAACAAATCCACAATCTGCTTCAAACGCTTCGCCAACGCCGCGTGTTTTTGCAACAGCGCATCAATCACTGCCGGATTACCCGCCGGATGCAAACTTTCATACACGCTTGTCCAATCCGGTCGATAGGTCTGCGTGCTGTAATCCCACTCAGGGTAATGGCGCGGTGGCAAACCGGATTGTTCGTTTTGCTGCGCGGTTTGCTTGTGTTCGTCGAAGAATTCTTCGTCGTCGCTTTCCTCGATGTACTGCCACAAATGGCGGTTATCATCGCGGTAAGGAATGGCGGTATGGTTGAAATACACGCTCGGCAACTGGTCAGTTTGCAAGCGCGTCTGTGCCACAAACGAAATCGCCACAGTCACCATATCCGCCGTCGTCGCGTTGCCTTCTGCCATTTTTGCGTGGAACTTGCCCGCAAATTCATTGATTTTCGCGTTCTGATAGCCATGCGCCGGATTCAAAATCGCCCAGGACAACATCGCCAACCGATGCCGGAAGCAAGATTCGGTCTTGGAATCGCACTCGTTTTCCAGCGGGGCAGGGTGCAACGCCGTGAATATCCGCCGTAAACCGGGATATTCCTGCATTGCCAGATATTCCACCCGACTGTCTTCGAGGCGTTCAATCGCAATGCGCTGCTGTGGGCTGAAATTATCTGCCACCACTTTATGCGTCCAGCGTTGATGCGCCGCCATGTGCGCCAACACCGCGCGGTAACGGTCAATCCCCGTCACACCGTGTGCATCGTCGAACACATCGGGAATGCGCATCCCGTATTCATCAAAGTACGGTTGCTGTTCGCGCACATCGCGGAAATCCACCGAATACGGCACGAGGTATTCGTGGCTCTGCCAACAGGCTTGCAAATACAAATTCAGCTTGCGCTCGTTATGCGTAAACAGTGTGCCGTGGCGTTCGTGCTGCAACATCGCCTTGGCATCAGCGGATTGCAGGCTGAAATACTCTTCTTGCCGATGCGGGTGTTTGCCGTAGTTGCGGATGCCGTAGTCGATCCAGTTTTTCAAGCCGCCCAAGGCTAACTGGCTCATTAAATAAGGCATTTGTTCCAGCAATTTGGGCAAGCCGGGGCTGGGGATGGTGGTGTGGAAACCGTGGATCGAACCTGTGGTGCGCTCCATCATTTCAAACAGCAGGGCGATGTAATGCCCAACCAATTCCTCGCTTTCGAGACGGCGGCATACGTCGGGTAGGGTCTGCAAGAAGATGGGAATAATGCGCCCGTTCGGGGTACGCGAGATTTTCCACACCGCTTGGCTAACACGGGTCAACATTCCTTCGCCGAGCTTGTGGGCGATGACCGGCATTTCTTCCAGATAGGTCAGCACGGGGTCGAAACCGCGCCCGATTTTGCACACCAACGACGCACCGTCGAGGTAATCCTTGATGCCTTGCTCGCTCAACAGCGCGAGTGCGTCCTGCATACAGGCGGCGAAGGCTTCATCAAGCTGCTTGAAGTTGCAGCTTAGTTGGGCGCGGTAACGGGCGATGGTTTCGTTGGCTTCTTGCATAATTGACTCCGGGAATTACCCCTCACCCCAACCCCTCTCCCTCAAGGGGAGAGGGGCTAAGAAAGGAATGCCATTATTCTCTTGTTCCCCCTCGCCCCTTGAGGGAGAGGGGGCTAGGGGGTGAGGGGTTTCTTCCTACCCAAAAATCGCGTCAATCGCGTGGTTCAAGGTGCTGCGGATGTCGGCATCATCGGTGATCGGGCTGACCAGTGCCATGCGGCAAGCGTCACCGGCGGCAATCCCGTCGCGCATCAAATTGGCGGCGTACACCAGCAAACGGGTGGAAATGCCTTCGTCCAGCCCATGCCCTTTTAGGTTACGGGCGGTGTGGGCAATCTTCACCAGCTTATCCGCCATTGCCGCGTCCACCTTTGCTTCATTTTGCAAAATGGTGGATTCCACTTCAGCAGCGGGGTAATCAAAATCGAATGCCACGAAGCGTTGCTTGGTGGACTGTTTCAAATCTTTCATCAGGCTTTGGTAGCCCGGATTGTAGGAAATCACCAACTGAAAATCGGGATGAGCCTGTACCAACTCGCCTTTTTTATCCAAGGGCAAGGTGCGGCGGTGATCCGTCAGCGGGTGAATGACTACGGTAGTATCCTGGCGTGCCTCAACGATTTCATCGAGGTAGCAAATTGCGCCAATGCGGGCGGCGGTGGTCAATGGGCCATCCAGCCAGCGTGTGCCATTGGCTTCGAGTAAATAGCGTCCGACCAGATCGGAGGCGGTCATGTCTTCGTTGCAAGCGACGGTAATCAGTGGCTTGCCGAGTTTCCACGCCATGTGTTCGACGAAACGCGATTTGCCACACCCCGTTGGACCTTTCACCATCACGGGCAAGCGGGAACGGTACGCAGCTTGGTACAGTTCGACTTCGCGTCCGGTGGCTTGGTAGAAGGGTTCGTGTTGGATGGTGTATTGGGTAGCGTCGGTCATGGGTGGGATTCCGATAAAGGTTCAAGATTACCCCCCACCCTAACCCTCCCCCGCAAGGGGGGAGGGAAAAGATGCGCTCCCAATTACCCTCTTGCTCCCTTCCCCCCTTGCGGGGGAAGGGTCGGGGATGGGGGGGCTTTCACTGTAGCTTGCGGCTTACTTGTGTACGCCCAGCTTTTCGCGCCAGCCTGGGTAGATCTTGTCAGCATCGCCAGGGAATGACTCGAATGCGCGAGCAAATTCTTTGTGCTCTTTCGCAAATTCAATCGGGTCAGCACCGGATTTCCAGCACTCATAGGATTGACGCAAGGAGATTGCGCCAGCCGCTGGGCTGTCAATGTGACCGTAAGAACCACCACCGGAGGTGTTGATGACGTTACCGTGACCCAAGTTCTCGAAGAAGCCCGGCAGACGCAGTGCGTTCATACCGCCAGAGATGATTGGGGTAGTTGGCTTCATGCCGTACCACTTCTGGAAGTAGACCGGCCCTTGGCACTCGTCACGCTCAATCATGTACGCGATCAGTTTGTCGCTGGCGTCGCCTTCCATTTTACCATAGCCCATGGTGCCGACGTGGATGCCGGAAGCACCTTGCAGGCGGGACATTTTCGCCAGCACGAACGCAGTGTAACCACGTTTGGCGGATGGGGAAGTGACCGCGCCGTGACCAGCACGATGGTAGTGCAGGTATTGGTTAGGGTATTGACGGCGTGCAGTGGTTACCATGCCAGGGCCACCGACGTAACCGTCAACCAGGAACGCAACCTTGTCCGCATCCGGCCCGAAGGTTTCGAGGATGAAGTCAGCACGGGCGCACATCTCGTAGTGGTCGTCAGCGGTGATATTGGCAGAGAAGATTTTGGCTTGCCCGGTTTCGTCTTGCGCACGTTTCATGGCGTCATATACAAGTGGGTAAACTTTTTTCGCTGGGCAGAATACCTGGTTGCCTTGCGGTTCATCGTTCTTGATGAAGTCGCCACCGAGCCAGAACTGGTAAGCAGCGTGGGCGAACGGCTCAGGGCGCAGACCCAGCTTGGGCTTGATGATGGTGCCTGCGATGTAACCACCGTCCTTGACCGGGCGACCGAGGATGCGCCACATATCGGAGATGTCTTTGGATGGGCCATCGAACAACTGGATAGCCCGCTCAGGCATGTAGAAGTCATACATCTTGGCGTGTTCAACGTCGCCCATGCCTTGGTTGTTACCGATAACCAGTGTCAGGAACGACACCAGCATCATGCGGCCATCGGTCACATTGCGGTCGAACAAATCCAGTGGGTAGGCAATACGCATTTCTTCAGTGGCTTCGTCGATATGGTACACCAACGCATCCACGCCTTTGGTGAAGTCGTCAGTGGTGCATACTTCAACGTTAGTGCCGGTGGAAGATTCAGCGGCGAAATGTGCAGCAACTTCCAGATAACCGTAGCCAGCCGCAGGCTTCATTTTGTAGGCAACCAGAATGTGCTTGCCGCCTGCAATCAGATCTTCTTCCTTCAAGCTAAGATCAGCGTAACGTCCAGATTGGTCCATGGTTTCTCTCCTCAAGGTATGGATAGATAAGGTTCAATAACTTTCAATTAGCGCAAGTATAAGTGATGCTTAATATAATGAAAACTCATTTGTTCTTACTTAAACATCAGGTTTTATTATGTTACAGTGATAGCAAGAAACCCTGAATTTCCGAGTGGATTAGTCAAGATGCACATCTCATTTCGCCAGATCCAGATCTTCCAGACCGTTGCCCAGACGGAAAACTTCACCCGCGCCGCCGAATTGTTGCACATGACCCAACCCGCTATCTCGATGCAGGTCAAGCAATTGGAAGATAACGTAGGGTTGTCTTTGTTTGAGCGTCAAGGTAAACGCATTGTAATGACGGCGGCAGGGCGGGCGATGCACACCTACACCTGCGAGATTGCAGCAAAATATCAGGGTATGGTGGAAACGCTTGAAGAACTCAAGAATGTTCATCAAGGCTATATCAAGGTTTCCGCTGCCAACACGTCGATTTATTTCATCACCCGGATGTTGGCGGGTTTTTCACAACAGAATGAAGGCATTACCGTTTCTCTCAATATCACCAACCGCAAGACCTTGGTGGAACAATTGCAGAATTATGAGGCAGATTTGGTAGTGATGGGCGAGCCGCCGTCGAATCTGGACTTGCATTCGCAACGCTTGATGTGCAATCCACTGGTGCTGATTGCGCCTGCCAATCATCCGTTAGCGGGACAAAAGGACATTCCGGTGTCTGCGATTATTGGCGAAAAGTTTGTGGTGCGCGAGCCTGGGTCGGGAACACGCGCCGCGATTGAACGGTTCTTTGCCGAACACGGGCATACCTTTACCAGTACGCTGGAAATGGGTAGCAATGAGTCGATCAAGTATTCGGTGATTGCGGGGCTGGGCTTGGGGATTGTGTCGTTACACAGTATTCAGTTGGAAATAGAAACGCATTCGCTGGCAATATTGGATGTGGTCGGTTTCCCCATCCAGCGCTACTGGCACATCGTGACGCGGGAGGGGAAATGGCTTTCCCCAGCAGCGCAGGCGTTCAAGGAATACGTGATCGCGGAAGCAGCGACGTATTCGCAGGATTATCAGCAGTTGTTGCTGGCTTAGACCCTACTTCGTCAAACTCGCAAACAACAGCGGCAACTGCTCCGGCAACCGCTCCACATGGTCAATCACCGTGTAATTATTCTGCCCAAAAATCCGCTTCACATAATCATCGGCGTGTGGGTCAAGCGTCAGACAGTAGGTTTGCACACCCGTGGCATACAACTCCTCCACCGCCTTTTTCGCGTCGAAACGCAAATGCTGCGGGTCGCGCTCGTCAATATCCGCTGGTTCGCCATCCGTCACCAGCAGCACCAGCTTGCGGCGTTCCGGTTGCTTGTGCAAATGGTGGGCGGCATGGCGTAACGCTGCCCCCATGCGGGTGGAAAGCCCGCCCTTCATCCCCGCCAGCCGTGATTTGGCCTCATCATCAAAATGCTGATTAAAATCTTTCAAGCGGAAATACTGCACATCATGCCGCCCATCCGACGCAAAGCCGTGAATCGCATACGGGTCGCCGATGCCTTCAATCGCGGTTGCCACCAAGGTGGAAGCTTCACGGGTCAATTGCAGCACTGTTTTGTCTGAACCTTTCATCGCCTCATTGGTCGATTCCGACAAATCCAGCAATACCACTACAGCTAAATCACGGTTTTTGATGACATTGCGCATCGTAATGCGTGGGTTGGGCTGTTCACCCATGCGTAGCGAAATCATCGCATCCACTGCCGCATTGATGTCGATTTCATCACCATCTTCCAAACCACGTTGGCGCTGCACACCTTCGGGGGTCAGCAAGTCGATAATTTGCTTGATGCGGTGCGCTACCGGACGGTAAGCGTCGATAATGGCGCGAATATCATCAGGATCACCGCGTTGCTGACGTTTTTCGTACACCGTCACCCAATCGGGGCGGTGTAACTGAATGTGGTAATCCCATTCGTGATAATGAAACGGTTCAGAAACTGGCTCTTTACCCCACATCTCATTGAAAGTCTTGGTGTTGTCGGTCAAATCGTCTTCATACGGACGCATTTCGGTGGAACACGTCCAGATTTCCTGTGCGTCATCGCCCGCCAGTTCGCAATCGACCTCGTTCGCCATCATCATCACATTGACTTGGCGGCGTACCTGACGCTGGCTGGCAGGGACGTATTCAAACCCGACATCCCACGTCATTTCTTCCATCGTCCAGACATAACGGTTGTCATCGCGGTAGGGGATGCGGATGCGCTCCAGAATCCGCAAACTCGGCACTTCACGCCGCCCGGCAAACAGGTTGTACAGCTCCACGCCCATCAGCCACGAGAACTGCCCGTCATCCTGCTTGTCGGCAATATTGGCGTGGAATTTCGCCACGAAAGCACTAATCGCCTCATCACCCTTGCCTGTGACCAGCTCATCCAACAACATCAGCGCGATGTTTTCCAGCAAACGCATGGTCGGGTGTTCCACCGCCCCGTCATAATTCGCGGTCAGCAGCCGACTCCACAAGGTCTTTAGCCCCGGAAAGGCTTGCGTGGCTTTGTATTCGACCCGCGCATCTTCCATAAAACCAATGAAAAACAATTGCGCAGGGCTAAGTTGTTCCGCCGACAATGCCTTGCGGGTATACATCAAATGCGCAGCCATGTGCGCAGCGGTAGCGCGATACAATTCCAGCCCCGGAATATCGCCGATGTCATCCACCGCATCCGGCATGTGGAAAATGCGGTGTTCGATGTAAGGGCGAAAATCGGTGTAATCCGCACCCGTCGGACGCAGGAAGAAATCCCGTCCCCACAACGCCCGCAGGTAGAAATTCAATTTGCGCTGGGTTTTGACGAACAGCACGCCCCGGCGTTCTTTCTGCAACGTCGCACGGCTATCCGCTGATTCCAAATCAAAATACTTGGTGAGGTTATTGAAATCGCGGCGGTAGGCTTGCGCCCCAAAATTCGCCCAACGACGCAAGCCGCTCAAGGTCAGTTTGGAGAGCAATTCATCCATGTGATTCAGCATCGGGCGCAAGCCACGTGCTGCGGTCGAGGCAAACTGGTGGATAAAGGTCAGGTAGCCGCGCACCAGTTCCGCATCGCCCAAGTGACGCGAAGCGGTAGGCAGGCTGGAAATCATCAGGGTAATGACTTCGCCCGATACCATCGACGACAGTTTCATCGCCGCCGTGACCACATCGGGGATAATGTCTTCGCCGCATTCTTTGGCAACCAGCGGCATTTCCTGCAAATAGGTGATGATCAGGTCTTCGCCGCGCCCCAGTTTCTGAATGGCTTTTGCACCGTCCAGATAATCTTGCAACCCGCCGGGCGACATCACCCGCGTGGCTTCTTGGTAGGAACCATCGAGGACATCACGCACGCGCGGCGTTATTTTTTCGAGGAACTCCCGATATTCTTCAAGATGGATTGCCATAGTTGCCTGCCTGTCTCCGAAATTACCCTCACCCCAACCCCTCTCCCAGAGGTAGAGGGGCTAAGAAAACACCCTCTTGCTCCCCCTCTACCTCTGGGAGAGGGGGCTGGGGGTGAGGGTCTTCTTCTTTATTACCCAAAGAACGTCTGTACCGCTGCGTTCAATGTATCCCGCATATCCGGGTCGTCAGTCAACGGTGTCACCATTGTCATTGAACACGCCGCTAACGGTGTCACCCCTTTGCCGATCAATTGTCCTGCGTAAACCAATAAGCGGGTGGAAATGCCTTCATCCAGCCCGTGACCTTTGAGGTTACGCGCACGGTGGGCAATTTGTACCAGTTTCGCCGCCGTCTTTTCATCCACGCCGGATTCTTTGGCAACGATGGCAATTTCAATCGCCTCACGCGGGTAGTCAAAATCCAGTGCGCCAAACCGTTGCTTGGTGGATTGCTTCAAATCCTTCATCAGGCTCTGGTAGCCGGGGTTGTAGGAAATGACCAACTGGAAATCGGGGTGCGCATTCACCAGTTCGCCTTTTTTGTCCAACGGCAAGGTACGGCGGTGGTCGGTCAGCGGGTGAATCACGACGGTGGTATCTTGCCGCGCTTCCACGATTTCATCCAAATAGCAGATTGCGCCCATGCGTGCCGCCGTTGCCAGCGGGCCGTCTTGCCATTTCGTGCCATCTTTATCGAGCAGGAAACGCCCCACGAGGTCGGAGGCGGTCATGTCTTCGTTACAGGCAACCGTGATCAGCGGGCGTTTTAGCCGCCAGGCCATGTGTTCGACGAAACGCGATTTACCACAACCGGTCGGGCCTTTGAGCATCATCGGCATCCGTGCGCTGTAAGCCGCTTCATAAAGCGCAATTTCGTCGCCAACTGCTTCGTAATAAGGTTCGTGTTTAACGGTGTATTGGTTTGGGTCAACGGATGCAGACATGGCTAATCCTCTTGAAATTCTGTGAAGTTTTTAATCTTCGTAGTCGGTTTCGTGTTCGCCCGACCAGCCTGCCGCGCGTGCTTTAGCAATCGCGGCACCGTGAATTTGTTGGTGGCGTGCTGCCAACTCAGGGGGAAGGCGGCTGACTAGACAGCCGTATTTGTCCCACTCGGCATTAACCTTTTGCAGCAAAGCGTCAATCCCGGCTAGGTTCCAATTTTGACAGGTTTCGGTTTCGGGAATCAGGCCAAAGACCCACGCATCGCGGATAATCTTACCAATCGTGGTCATGCCACCGTTGATGTCATTGTCGATGCCGATGTAACGGTCGGGTTTTGTTGCCATGAAACGGTACTCCTCTAGCGATTAATGTGGGGGGGTATTGTATACACCCCCACACACTGTCACCTAATCAATTAGACAGTTTTACCGCGATAGATAACCATCGAAGCACCCGCACATTGTGCGTAGTTGTCCAAGCCGAGCAGACGAACGTGGTTGTTCGGGTGCGCAGCGTGGCAGTTTTCGAGTTCTGCCAAAATGGTGTCAACGTTGGTTTCGCCGAACATTGGCAGTTTCCACATGTACCAGTAGCTGCCGGAAGCATTTTCTGGCTCAGTGTGTTCGATAGACGGATTCCAGCCTTTGTTAACGATGTACTGGATTTGCTTGCGTGTTTGATCCGAATTCATCGCTGGCAGGTAAGAAAAAGTTTCAAACTTGCGGCTTTCGGGATTGCTCAAGCTTGATTTGTAGTCTTGCATATCACTCATTTTCATAAACTCCAAAATTTAGGTTAAGAATCCCTCACCCCAACCCCGCACCCAGCCCCCTGCGGGGTCGTCCCTCAAGGGGAGAGAGGCTAAGAGTGGTTATCTCTTGTTCCCCCTCGCCCCTTGAGGGAGAGGGGGCTAGGGGGTGAGGGGATTAAAAATTACTTGTGAGCAACGTCGAGCTTGTCAACGGTGTCAAACTCAAACTTGATTTCTTTCCAAGTTTCCATCGCAATTTTGAGTTCAGGGCTGGACTTCGCGGCATTAACCAGAATGTCTTTACCTTCTTTCTCAATTTCGCGACCCATGTTACGTGCTTCCACGCAAGCTTCAACCGCCACACGGTTAGCAGCCGCGCCAGCAGCGTTACCCCACGGGTGACCCAATGTACCGCCACCGAATTGCAGGACGGAATCATCACCGAAGATGTTGACCAGCGCAGGCATGTGCCATACGTGGATACCACCGGATGCAACCGGCAATACGCCCGGCATGGAACCCCAGTCTTGGTCGAAGAAGATACCGCGTGAACGGTCTTCCTTGATGTAGCTGTCACGCATAATGTCGATCCAGCCCAAGGTCGCTTCACGGTCGCCTTCCAACTTACCAACAACGGTACCGGAGTGCAGGTGGTCGCCGCCGGACAGACGCAAAATTTTGGTCAGTACGCGGAAGTGGATACCGTGGTGCGGGTTGCGGTCGAGTACCGCGTGCATCGCACGGTGGATGTGCAACAACATGCCGTTGTTTTGGCACCATTGCGCCAATTGGGTGTTCGCTGCCCAACCGCCGGTGATGTAGTCGTGCATGATGATCGGCGCACCGATTTCTTTCGCGTATTCTGCACGGCGCATCATTTCGTCAGCCGTTGGTGCAGTTACGTTCAGGTAGTGACCTTTGCGTTCGCCGGTTTCGGCTTCGGCTTTGTGGATCGCTTCCATTACGAAGTCAAAACGGTGTCTCCAGCGCATGAATGGCTGGCTGTTGACGTTTTCGTCGTCTTTGGTGAAGTCCAAACCGCCGCGCAGACCTTCGTAGCACGCACGACCGTAGTTCTTGGCAGACAGACCCAGTTTAGGCTTGATGGTGCAACCCAACATCGGACGACCGTATTTGTTGAGGATGTCACGTTCAACTTGGATACCTTGTGGTGGACCGTTGCACGTCATGACGTAAGCGATAGGGAAGCGGATGTCTTCCAGACGCAGCGCACGCAGTGCTTTGAAACCGAACACGTTACCAACCAACGAGGTCATGACGTTAACGACTGAACCTTCTTCAAACAGGTCGATGGGGTATGCTACGAAAGCGTAGAAGCAAGTGTCATCGCCAGGTACGTCTTCGATAGCGTAAGCGCGGCCTTTGTAGTAGTCCAGATCGGTCAACAGGTCAGTCCAAACGGTAGTCCATGTACCGGTGGAAGATTCTGCGGCTACCGCTGCGGCGACTTCTTCACGTGGAACACCTGCCTGTGGTGTAACTTTGAAGCAAGCTAGGATGTCGGTTTCTTTCGGGGTGTAATCCGGCATCCAGTAGGTTTCGCGGTATTCTTTAACACCGGCGCTGTAGTTTTTAACTGCCATGAAGTGATTGCCTCCAACGAGGTTGTAAGAAAAGTGTTTTTGCCTAAACAACAAGCACTGCTTGCTGATGGGGAGAAGTATGGCAAAGAGTAAGTATAATTGAAACTCAATAATTAAACTGATAAATATAAGTAATACTGATGTTTTTAGGAGGAATTCCATGCCGTACTCATTGAGTCAAATCCGCATTTTTGAAGCGGTCGCACAATACGAAAGCTACACCCGTGCAGCGGAAAAGCTGTTCATGACTCAACCGGCTGTTTCCATGCAAATCAAACAACTAGAAGATGAAAGTGGCTTGGCTTTGTTTGAGCGACAGGGCAAGAAAATGCGCCTTACCCCGATAGGCAAGGAGGTGCAGCACTACGCCAGCCGTGTCTTGCAAGCCCATAACGATATGTTGGGCGTGATGAAAGAACTCAAAGGTACCAAAGGCGGGCACTTGATCGTATCGGTAGCAACCACAGCCAATTACTTCGTTACCCAATTGTTGGCGGAGTTTTCACAGCAACACGAAGGCATCAATATCACACTGGATGTCACCAACCGCCACACCCTGTTGGATCAGTTGGAAAACCACGAACCGGATATGGTGATCATGGGTGAGCCGCCCAAAGGTCACGGCTTACAATCCGAGCGATTGATGGAAAACCCGCTGGTAGTGATTGCTGCGCCCAACCACCCGCTGGTGGGCGTTGAACGTCAGCTTTTGCTGAGTGATGTCTTGGCGGAACGCTTTATCGTGCGAGAAAAAGGCTCAGGCACACGCAGTGCGATTGAGCGTCACCTGCATAAACATCATGCCAGTTGCAAAAATACACTGGAAATGCGCAGCAATGAAACCATCAAACACGCCGTTGAAGCGGGGTTAGGCTTAGGAATTGTGTCAATGCACACCATTCAGCCGGAACTGGATAGTGGACGGCTGGTGATTTTACAGGTAGAAAATTTTCCAATTCGACGCCATTGGCATGTTGTGATGCGCAAGGGCAAGCGGCTGTCACCGATTGCACGGGAGTTCAAACGCTTTGTGATGTCTGAAGCCCCTAGGTTTGTCAGGATCTGGGAGCAACCTAACCAGGCACAGGATTAATGATTTAGAACATTGTAAAAAAAGATTTTTTTAATGCGATTGCCCAGTGATAAAGAAGGTCAGCGTGTATCCCTGTTACTCCATTTCCATCAGCCAATCATCCACGCTCTTGGCCTCACTGCTGAAATTGATGCCGAGCAGCACTTTCGGGCGTGAATCAGTGCGGAATGCCCCGGCATAGTCGCGATTCTTGATCTGTTCCAACGCGGCTTTGGCGGTCTTATCCAGCTTGAATTCGAGGATGTAAATGTGGGTCGGGGTTTTCACCACGCAATCCACCCGCCCGTTGCTGTCGTTGACTTCAGCTTCGGCGTATTGCCCCAGATAGAAAAACGTCAGGTAAATCAGGCTGTGGTAATACGCTTCGCGTTCTTGCAGGAAAATCTGGTAGGGGATTTTTTTGAACACCGTCTTGATGATGTCAATCACGGCGGGTACATCGTTTTTCTGGAATGCCTTGTGCAATTTGACCACCAACGGCGTGGTGCGGGCGGGTTCTTCATGCGCCCATTCCGCCATCAGGTACATCGACATTGAGCCTTTCACTTCACGGTTGGGGTAGCCAAGCTGATACAGGTCACAATCATCAATGCTTTTCAGTGTCAAATAGCCAGTCTGAAACAATACTGGAGCAAGTTGTAGACGCTCCAAGTCGTAATTGCCCAGTGCCAGTTCATCCACTTCCAGATCATCGACCCGATAAACCTTGTTACTGCGCATTAACTTGGGCAGGAAGGTGGGTGTGCCGGATTCAAACCAGAAATTACGGAACGCTTGCGCCTGAAAAAAGCTCAGGATCGAATAAGGATTGTAAACCTTGTTGCGCAGATCCCACGTATAACCGTTGTACCAGAGGCGGATTTTCTCCAGCAATGCCGTGCGGCTCAGGTTGAGGTACTGCTCGGTTTCAGGCATGTACGGGGTAAAATAGTGTTCCAGTTCTGCTTGCGTGTAACCCAATAACGTCGCGGCACTGCGATCCATCGACAGATCAAACAGGTTATTCAGGTCAGAAAAAATCGACACACGGCTGAATTTCGATACCCCGGTAATCAGCAAAAACTCCAGATGCGGGTCACTGTCTTTGAGCACCGAATAAAAGGTTTTCATGATTTGCTGGTTGGCTTTGGCTTGCGGGATGTCGTCAAGGTAATCAATCAGCGGTTTGTCGTATTCGTCGATCAGCAGCACTACTTTGCCGTGCTGTGCGGCGATCTTTTCCAGCAACTCGGCAAACAGTCGCGCAATGCTGCTGGTATTTTGGCAAACCAAACCGTAATCCGCTGCAATGGACTGTAATTGCAATAAAAGTGCAGCTTCCAACCCCAGTTCACGGTAGCCCATGCTGGCAAATGACAGGTGGATAACGGGATGCACTTGATTCCAATCCCGCTGATTTTCGATCCACAAACCCGCAAACAAGGCGCGGTTGCCTTGGTAGATTTCCTTGATGGTGGAAAGCAGCAGGGATTTGCCGAAGCGGCGCGGGCGTGACAGGAAAAAATACTTGCCCTGCTTCAATAGCCGAGCAATCGCTTCCGTCTTGTCAACATACAGGCACTGACGGCTGATAAGCTCAGAAAAAGTCTGGATACCAACGGGTAAACGCTGCAACATGGTGGTCTGCCTCAGATGTTCATGGGCTTAGGATAGCACGTTTACACCCGCAGGCAGACCGCATGGCGCGGGCGTTACACCTTCGATGCCTGTTTGATTTTCATCTCGGCAAACTTCTTTTGGTACTCATCCACCTTGTTTTTCATCACTGCCTTCAGCGGGTGGGTAGCATTGATGACCGCCAGCAAGCGATTGTCAAGTCCCGATAGATCAATCCAGCCGCTGCAAATAGGCTGCCCCGCCAATTGAGCGCATTTGCCTCAGAATCCGCCCCTGACGGGCGCGTACATAGCCGGAGGGTTTGGTCACGCTGTATTTACGCGGGGCAGGTAATACCGCCGCCAGCAAGGCTGCATCCGCTGCGCCTAGGTTGCTGACAGGCTTGCCCAGCAGGTTTTGCGCCGCTGCCCCTACCCCGTAATCCGCCCTGCCGAACTGGGCAGTATTCAGGTAGACCTCCAGAATGCGTTCCTTCGACCAGAAAATTTCAATCAGGCTGGCAATACCCCACTCCAGCCCCTTGCGGATATAACTGCGCTCTTCCCACAGGAACAGATTTTTCGCCAGTTGTTGGGTGATGGTACTGCCGCCACCTTTGGCTTTGCCGCGCATTTCAGCACGGATAGCAGCTTCGGTCGCCTCCATGTCAATCCCCCAGTGCTCGGCAAAACGCTGGTCTTCGGAGGCAATCACAGCCAGTTGCACATGACGCGGAATATCATCCAGACTCACCCAGTCATGACGTACAAAGGGCGTTTCCTGGCTGAAAATGGCGGTAATGTCCTGGCGCAGCATGAAAGCCGAGGTCGGTACAGGCAGCCAGCGAAACACCAGCAGCAACAGGCACAAGACCACGAACACGCGCAGCGGAATGCGCCAGAGCCAGCTTTTCCAGCGGGCAGAACCTGAGGTAGCAGTATCATTCAATTTCATAATGGCGCGTATTAAACCCTATTCACGGGAGACGTGCTACCATCCCAGCTTTCGATTCCGACAGAAAAACCACATGACAACGGCACTCGATATTCAGGGATTACGCAAAACCTACCACAACGGTTTCACAGCGCTGAAAGGCATTGATTTGCAGGTAGAACAAGGGGATTTCTTCGCCTTGCTGGGGGCAAACGGTGCGGGCAAATCCACCACCATTGGCATCGTCAGTTCGCTGGTGAACAAAACGGCGGGCAAGGTGAACATTTTTGGTTACGACCTCGACACCCAGCGTGAACAGGCCAAGGCACAGATCGGGCTGGTTCCGCAGGAATTCAATTTCAACATGTTCGAGCCGGTGGTAGAAATCGTGGTCAATCAGGGCGGCTATTACGGCATTCCGCGTCAGGAAGCGTTTGTACGTGCCGAAACCCTGCTCAAGCAACTGGGCTTGTGGGAAAAAGCCCGTGAGCAAGCCCGTAACCTCTCCGGCGGGATGAAGCGCCGCCTGATGATTGCCCGTTCCCTGATCCATCAGCCGCGCCTGTTGATCCTCGACGAACCGACTGCCGGGGTGGACATTGAAATCCGCCGTTCGATGTGGGAATTCCTGCGCAAGCTGAATGCCGAAGGTACGACCATCATCCTCACGACCCACTATCTGGAAGAGGCCGAAAGCCTGTGCCGCAATATCGGCATCATCGACAAGGGCGAGCTGATCGAAAACACCGGCATGAAACAGTTGCTCAACCGGCTGGATACCGAAAGCTACGTGTTCGACCTGGCCTCGCCGCTGGAGCACCTGCCCGCAACCAGCAGCAACCTGTGCCACTGCACCCTGCTTGACCCGACCACACTGGAAGTGGCTTTCCACAAGGAACACTATTCGCTCAATCAAGTGTTCAGTTTCCTCAACCAGCAGAGCATTACTGTCCAGAGTATGCGCAACAAGACCAACCGGCTGGAACAGCTTTTCCTGGAACTGGTGGAGGGCAACAAGGCATGAACACCCAACAGAAATGGATTGCGTATTACACCATCCTGATCAAGGAAATCCTGCGTTTTACCCGCATCTGGAAACAGACCATCCTGCCGCCGGTCATTACCACGTCACTGTATTTCGTGATTTTCGGCAACCTGATCGGCCCGCAGATTGGTAACATGGATGGACATCGCTACATCGACTTCATCATGCCGGGGCTGATCATGATGACCGTCATCACCAATGCCTACGCCAATGTGGTGGCGTCGTTCTACGGCAGCAAATTCCAGGGCAATATTGCCGAAATGCTGGTGTCACCTACCCCCAACTGGATCATTCTGGCAGGGTTTGTCAGTGGCGGCGTGGCTCGCGGCATGACTGTCGGGGTTGCCGTGACCGTGGTTTCACTGTTTTTCACCCACTTGCAGATGCAGCATTTCTGGGTGATGGTGACGATCGTGATCCTCACGGCGGTGCTGTTCTCGCTGGCGGGGCTGATCAATGCGGTGTATGCAAAAAGTTTCGACGACATCAATATCATCCCCACCTTTGTACTGACGCCGCTGACCTATCTGGGCGGGGTGTTTTATTCCATCGCCATGCTGTCACCGCTGTGGCAGAAGGTATCACTGCTCAACCCGGTACTGTACATGGTGAATGGCTTCCGTTATGGGATTCTGGGGGTATCGGATATTCCGCTGTGGGTGAGTTATGGGGTGATTATGGCGTTTATCCTCATGTTGGGCGGGTATAGCATGTACCTGTTGAACAAGGGGACGGGGATTCGCAGTTGAAACCAGTGGTCATCATCGGTGGTGGCCCGGCGGGTCTGATGGCTGCCGAACAACTGCTGGCAGCCGGGTATTTGGTCGATTTGTACGACGCCATGCCCACTGTCGGGCGTAAGTTCCTGCTGGCAGGCATTGGTGGCTTGAACATCACTCATGCTGAACCCTTCCCCACCTTTTGCAGCCGCTATGCCGAACGCCAGTCACAGATACAACCATTGCTGGAACAGTTTGGCGCTGAGGAACTGCGCCAGTGGTGTAGCGACTTGGGAGTTGAAACATTCGTCGGCACATCCGGGCGCGTATTTCCCAAGGAAATGAAGGCGGCACCACTGTTACGTGCCTGGCTGGCGCGTCTGAAACAGCAGGGCTTGCGCCTGCACCCGCGCCACCGCTGGCTGGGCTGGGATGAGCAAAGGCAGCTAGTTTTTCAGAACCCGCAAGGGCACATCACCGCACCCTATTCCGCCGTTATGCTGGCACTGGGCGGCGGAAGCTGGAAAAAACTCGGCAGCGATGGCACATGGATTCCCCTGTTGGCGACAAAGGCCATTCCAGTCACGCCACTCAAGCCAGCCAACTGCGGCTTCCTGTGCCAGTGGAGCGAACATTTGCGTAGCCGCTGTGCCGGTTCCCCGCTGAAATCCGTCACCCTCAGTTTCACCGACCTGAGCGGGCACACAGAAACCCGCATGGGTGAAATGATCATCACGGAACGTGGGGTGGAAGGCAGCCTGATTTACGCCTTTGCTGCCCGCTTGCGGGACATGCTCGACTTACAGGGTTGCGCAACCTTCCATCTGGACTTGTTGCCCAACCATAGCCAGGCTCACATTGAAGATGCCCTTCACAAAAAGCCAGCCAGCAAGACATTAGGGGCGTACCTGAAAAGCCGTTTTAAGCTGGATGGAGCCAAAACTACCCTATTGTTTGAAACACTCGAAAAACAACACTGGCAAACCATTCCTCTCCTAGCATCCACCCTGAAAGCACTGCCTGTCACCGTCACCGCAACGACACCCATTGATGAAGCCATCAGCACCGCAGGCGGTGTACCCTTTGAGGAACTGGATGAAAATCTGATGCTAAGGAAATTACCGGGCGTATTCTGTGCCGGAGAAATGCTGGACTGGGAAGCGCCCACGGGGGGCTATTTGCTGACGGCCTGCTTTGCAAGCGGCAGGCAAGCGGGACAAGGTGTCGTGCGCTGGTTGCACGACACCCGCATGAAACTTACACGTTAAACAGGAAGTTCATCACATCGCCATCCTTGACGATGTAATCCTTGCCTTCCGCCCGCATTTTCCCGGCTTCTTTCGCGCCCTGCTCACCTTTGTAAGCAATGAAATCCTCATACGCAATCGTCTGCGCCCGGATAAAGCCACGCTCAAAGTCGGTATGGATCACGCCCGCCGCCTGCGGTGCGGTAGCTTTTTTCGGAATCGTCCAAGCCCGCACTTCTTTCACACCGGCGGTGAAATAGGTCTGCAAGCCCAGCAAATCGTAGCCAGCGCGGATTACCCGGTTCAAGCCCGGCTCATCCAACCCCATGCCCGCCAGGAATTCGTCGCGTTCGGCATCATCCAGTTGCGACAGTTCCGATTCCATCTCCGCACACACCGGCACAACCACAGCGTTTTCACGCACCGCGATTTCACGCACCTGATCCAGATACGGGTTGTTTTCAAAACCATCATCATTGACGTTGGCAATGAACATCAGCGGTTTGATGGTAATCAGGTGGAATTCACGCACTGCCATTGCACGCTCTTCCGGGGACATCGGCAGTGAACGGGCGGAATGGCCTTCGGACAGATGGGCATACAAGCGTTCAGCTAAGGCTTTTTGTGCCAGCAAATCCTTGCTGCCGGATTTGGCGGAACGGGTCAGGCGGTTGACGGCCTTTTCAGCCGTATCCAGATCCGCCAGCGCTAGCTCGGTATTGATGGTATCAATGTCTGACGCGGGGTCGATTTTCCCTGACACGTGAATAATGTCGTCATTGTCGAAGCAGCGCACCACTTGTGCAATCGCGTCGGTTTCACGGATATGGGCAAGGAACTTGTTGCCCAGCCCTTCGCCTTGTGACGCACCGGCTACCAGCCCGGCAATATCGACAAATTCCATCGTGGTTGGAATAATGCGTTCCGGCTTGACGATGGTAGCCAGCGCATCCAGACGCGGGTCAGGCATGGGCACGATGCCCACATTGGGTTCAATGGTACAGAAAGGGTAATTCGCGGCCTGAATCCCCGCCTTGGTCAAGGCATTGAACAGGGTAGACTTACCCACATTCGGCAAACCAACAATTCCACACTTGAATCCCATGACTTCCGTACCTTGTGTATCAAATTAACGGGTGTGCAATGCCTGCATGGCTTTTTGCATTTCACCCTGCAAAATCAGTCCAATCTGGTCGGCGGCAGTATCAATTGCCCGCAGGATAACGATTTCATCGTCTTGCGAAGGGCGTGACAACACGTAATCCACCACCTTGTTGCGGTCGCCGGGATGACCAACCCCCAAACGCAACCGCCAGTAATCTGCACCCAGATGGGCGTGCAAATCACGCAAACCGTTATGACCACCATGACCACCGGCCTGTTTCAGGCGTACATCCCCGGCGGGAATGTCCAGTTCATCATGTGCCACCAATACCTGTTCCACCGGAATACGGTAGAAATCAGCCAACTGACGCACTGCCAAACCACTGCGGTTCATAAAGGTCATCGGCTTGATCAGCCAGACCACATTGCTGCCCACTTGCAGCTTGCAGACATCGCCGGAAAAGCGCTTTTCAGCAGCGAACTGACCCGAGTAACGCCGTGCCAGTTCGTCAACAAACCAAAACCCGGCATTGTGCCGGGTTTTGTCGTACTGGCTACCGGGGTTGCCCAAGCCTGCAATCAGGCGTATCGGGGTTCCCATCGGCATCTACCTTAGTGGCAGGCAGCAACGGCTGAGTTATGGTCTTCACCCAGTGCCAATGCTGGCAGGCTGACGCCTTCTGGCAGTTTCAGGTCAGACAGGTGCAGAATCTGGCCTTTTTCGATGTTGATCATGTCAACTTCGATGTATTCAGGCAGGTTCTTCGGCAAGCAGGCGACTTCAACCTCGGCAACCACGTGGCTAATGGTACCACCCTGCTCTTTCACACCTTTGGAAACGTCTTCGTTGAGGAAGTGCAGGGAAACGTGGACACTGATTTCCTGATCGTCAGTGATGCGTTGCAGGTCAGCGTGCATCACAACCGGCTTGGAAGGATGACGTTGCAGGTCACGCAGGATCGCCCGTTCCTGATGATCACCGAAGTCAACCGTAATGATCTGGGAATAAAACCCTTCTTCCTGAAGGTTGCGGATCATTTCGTTATGACGCAGCGTGATGGATTTAGCTTCCTGACCTGCACCGTAAATCACGGCAGGAACCAGGTTTTCGTTACGCAGGCGGCGGCTCGCACCCTTGCCCTGCAACTCACGTACCTGTGCATTCAGGACGTATTTCTTTGACATGTTGTTTCTCCAAATAATGACCAGTGTCCGCGACCAGACCCGGTCGGGTTAAAATCCCCTCACCCCCAGCCCCTCTCCCTCAAGGGGCGAGGGGAGCAAGAAGGGAACCCTCTCGTTCCCTCTCCCCTTGAGGGAGAGGGTTAGGGTGAGGGGTACAAAATCATAAACCTTCAAACAGGGAGCTGACAGACTCATCCTGATTGATGCGTAAAATCGTTTTCGCCAGTACACCGGCTACCGAAAGCTGGCGAATCTTAGCACATGTTCTGGCACTTTCGCTTAATGGAATCGAGTCGGTGACAACAACCTCATCAAGCTGGGAATTATCAATATTGGTGACTGCCTTGCCGGAAAAGACCGCGTGGGTTGCATACGCCCGCACACTCAATGCACCGTGCTGCTTGAGCGCAGTTGCCGCATTGCAGAGTGTGCCACCTGTGTCAATCAGGTCATCAATCAGGATGCAATGACGCCCTTCCACATTACCGATGATATTCATGATCTCGGATTTGTTGGGTTCAGGACGACGCTTGTCAATGATGGCAAGGTCAGCATCTTCCAGACCTTTGGCCAAAGCGCGTGCACGCACTACCCCGCCCACGTCCGGTGAAACCACCATCAGGTTGGGAAGATTTTGTGCCAGAATGTCATTCAACAACACACCAGAGGCATAAATATTGTCAACTGGCAGGTCAAAGAACCCTTGCACCTGATCGGAATGCAGGTCGATGGTCAATACGCGGTCAACATGCCCACTAGAAATCATGTCCGCCACCAGTTTGGCGGAAATCGGCACACGCCGTGAACGCACCCGACGATCCTGTCGCGCATAACCGTAATAGGGGATAACCGCAGTGATGCGCCCCGCTGAAGAACGGTACAGGGCATCAGCGACGATCAGCAATTCCATGATATTGTCGTTGGTCGGTGCACAGGTAGACTGTATTACGAAGACATCACGACCACGCACGTTTTCCAGCAGTTCGACGTGCACTTCACCATCGCTGAAACGCTCCGCCTTGATCTTGCCTAAAGGAATACCGAGGTGATCGACGATTTTGTGGGCGAGTTCAGGGTTGGCATTACCTGTAAACACCATCATTCTATCGTCAGACATGCTTGATCCGCTTTGAGTAGGGGGAAGAGAAAATGGCAGGGCTGCTAGGATTCGAACCTAGGTATGCTGGAATCAAAATCCAGTGCCTTACCGCTTGGCGACAGCCCTGTTGAAACACGCTTTAATCCTATGGGGTCGGAAAGGCTTACACTTTGGTCAAAAGGAATGGCAGGGCTGCTAGGATTCGAACCTAGGTATGCTGGAATCAAAATCCAGTGCCTTACCGCTTGGCGACAGCCCTGTTGAACCAAAGTGAAACTTTTACAATGCTACCAGTTTCTGCTGCAAAGGTGAAACAGAGTGACCTTGCGCAACAAAACCGAACCACCCGGATGGCAAGCCTCGCAGGATATTTTCACCTTCTTGCTTGCTACTGACAGTGGCAAACAGGCAACTGCCGGAGCCGGTTAACCTTGTTTTTGCATATCCCGTCAGCCAGCCGATTGCTCGGGCAACTTCCGGGAAACACCGCTCCACCACCGGCTGGAACACATTGCTCCCCTGGCCTGCGTGGAAGGCGGCTAATGTAATGGGCGGGCAGTCGCGTGTCAAGTCCGGCGCTGCAAAAAGTTGGGCGGTGGGGACAGGTACGCCGGGGTGAATCACCACATACCAGACAAGCGGTAAGTCCACAGGGGTAAGGATTTCCCCCACCCCCTCCGCCCAGGCGGCACGACCACGCACAAACACGGGCACATCCGCTCCCAAACGCAAGCCTAATGCTGCCAGATGGTCGTCATCCAGCCCGCAATGCCACAAACGGTTCAAACCTTGCAGCACCGTGGCAGCATCCGAACTGCCACCTCCCAGACCACCACCCATCGGAATATTTTTCTGCACGCTGATGTCTGCGCCCAGATGGCAACCGGTTTCCTGTTGCAGCAAGCGGGCAGCCCGTACTGTCAGATCAGCATCTTCCGGCACATCTACAGCGCCTTGCGGACGGCAAATCCTGCCATCTTCACGCACGGACAAGGTAATTTCATCAACAAAATCCAGAAACACGAACAGGGTTTGCAGCAGATGATAACCATCTGCCCGCCGCCCGGTGATGTGCAGGAACAGATTGAGCTTGGCTGGAGCCGGAAGTACCAATATTTCCATCAAATCATATCTTCGCCCCCTTCACCCCTTGCGGGGGAAGGGCTGGGGATGGGGGGTTAGAAACGGGTTTGCCAGTCTTTGGCAAGAACCTTGACGCGGGTATTTTCTGACGCACGACTCAGGTTGATTTTTTCAGGCATGGCTTTGGCACTATCACCTTGCCAGCCGGTGTATTCCACCAACCACCCGGATTGCTGCAAGGTCTGCGGACGCCCTTGCGCATCCAGTTTCACTGCATCAACCGCTGATTTGGGGGAAGGGATACCCCGTATCCAGTACTTCATGCCATCCAGCGGCAGGGAAACACCCATCTGGCTTTGCAGCAGACGCTCGGCATTGGCATCCTGATAGGTTTTGCCATTGGCTTGCAGGCTGACCTTGTTGGCAGAGCCTTGCAGATAAGCCACCACGGAACCTGTCAGCGGGTTCTTGATATTCATTTCGTAATTGTCACTGCCGTTCTGGAGCCAGGAAATGCCGAATGAAGCACTTTCCTCACGGAACTGTACGCCGACCCGCCCCTGCATTCGCCAGGAACTCATGCGGGCGAAATCGGCCTGACGCTGTTCCCACGCCACCTGCGGGCTGGTTGCCGTGCCAGAACCGGTTTGCTGGCTGGCATTCTTGTTTTGGGTGGCACAACCGCCAAGTGTCAGCAGGCATAAGGATGCCGCCAGTATCCATGTTTTCATTGCTGTATCCTAAACGTGAGTCAATTATCAGAGACCAACCAGCTTTTCCTTGACCTTCAACAACAAAGGGTCATCAGGAAATTTGCCCAGCATGTCCTGCAAAAGGGTTTTGGCTTCGGCAGACTTGCCCGCAACCGACAGGACTTCCACCAAATGGCTGGCAACTTCAGGATCAGGCAACTGATTGAATGCCTTGCGTAACCAGCTTTCTGCCTCGTCCTGCTTGCCCATGCGGAACGCGACCCAACCCATGCTATCCATGATGGCAGCATCAGTGGGACGTAATTCCAGCGCCTTGCGGATCAGAGGTTCGGCTTCAGCAAAACGGTCAGTATTGGTTGCCAGCATGTAACCCAGTGCATTCAGGACAGTGGCATTATCAGGTTGCAAGGTCAGCAAGGTACGCAAATCGGTTTCAGCCGCCGCAAAATCACCCATTTTTTCCCGACTGAGCGAGCGGCTATACAAGACATCGAAATCATCAGCTTTGATGGCTAACGCCTTGTCAAAACTGGCAATGGCATCCTGGTACTGTTTTTTATCATGCCAAAGCTGACCTTCCACCAGCAGCAACTGTATTTTATGGGAATCACTGCTGGCAGATTTTGCTTCATCCTGCAACCATTGACGGGCAGCTTCCGCCCCTTCGGTTTCTTCCAGCAAGCTGGCAACACGGCTGGTGGCTTCCAGGCCGAAATTGTTGTGCCGCACCGCGCCCTTGTAGGCGGCAATCGCTTCTTTGGGGTGCTTCAAGCCCTCCTGCAATTGTCCCATGAAATAATTGGCGTCTTCGGCACGCCCTGGAACCTGTTGCAGTTTTTTGATCAATGGCTCAGCGAAGGCAAATTCTTTCTGCTCCAGATGCAACAGACCAAGGGTATAGAGGATGTCGGTATTGTCAGGCTGACTGTTGTACAACTGTTTGTAGAGCGGGGTTGCTTCCTTGCGCCGGTCGGACAGGATCAACATGCGGGCGTAATCCAGCTTCAGGTTGCTGTTTTTGCTGCTGGCGGCAACCGGCTCCAATTCCTTGACGGCTTCATCCAACCGGTTAAGCGCCAACAGGGCTTTAGAGGCGAGATGTGTTGCCTGGGCTTTTTGTTCCTTGTTGCCAGACTGTTTGGCTGTTTCAGCCGCTTGCAGGGCTTCTGTAAACTTTTCCGCCCCCAGAGCCAGTGATGCCAGTGCCAACTGCGCCGGTGCTGATTTGTCTGCGGTATCAACGTAGCGTTTGAAGGTTTCATACGACTTGCCGCCCTGTGGCTCCAGTGCCAGCAAGGAAACGATGAATTCCAGCCCGCGCCCGTCACGCTGTTCCACATCTTTGCGGATCATGACCAAATCCTTGGCGGCTTCATCGTAACGTTCCGCCCGCAGGTTGCTCAGCGCCCGGTATTGCAAGGCTTCCGCCGAGGCAGGTTCCAGTTTGAGCCAATGATCCAGCGCTCGTCCGACTAACTGGTTATCCTGCGCATTGATAGCCAGTTCCGCTGCCTTTTGTGCCAGTTTGGGGTCGCTGTCCTGCTGGGCGACGGCCAGATAATGCAGGGCAGCCTGACCCGGCTTGCCATCACGCAGGTACATTTCCGCTGCCAGAATATTGTAAATACGATAACTGAGGGGGCTGCTGAAAGTAGCTACATTACCGGCTTGCTGTTCCGCAAAGCTCGGGCTACCCCATGCAAGACTACCCGCCAAGACAGCAAGGGCTACTTTTGCCAAACGGCGGGGCAACTGGAAATTCTGCATGTATCTCTCCGGTGTGGCGTCATACCTGATTGCATTGCTTGTAAGAGATTTAAGGGTATATTCCGTTAATCACCTTGTAATCAGGTATAACGTATCAGAAAATTCGCGGTTCCGAAATAATGTATCCCGTATAAGTATCTGAATGTCTATCCTGATCGTTGGAGTTAACCATAAAACCGCCCCGGTCGCCATTCGGGAAAAGGTTTCTTTTGCGCCCGACAGCATGTCGGCAGCGTTGCGCTCTGCCCATCAGGTTGTGCCTGAAAACCTTATTCTCTCCACCTGCAACCGTACCGAAATCTACGCTGCCAGTCATCAGCAACAACCCGTGGAAACCCTGGTCGGCTGGCTGGCGAACTGGCACAACATTCCCGCTGACCAGCTTCTCCCCTATTTGTACATCCACCAGCAAGACGACGCCGTGCGTCATGCCCTGCGGGTAGCCTGTGGGCTGGATTCATTGGTACTGGGTGAACCACAGATTCTCGGGCAACTGAAATCAGCCCTGCAAGCCGCTACTGACAACGCTGTCACCGGCAACCACCTCAACAAGCTGATGCAGCACGCTTTTTCCACTGCCAAGCGGATACGCACCCAAACCAGCATCGGCGCCAACCCGATTTCGGTCGCATTCGCTGCCGTCAGTCTGGCGAAACAGATTTTCAGCAAACTGGAAAAACAGACTGCCCTGCTGATCGGTGCAGGTGAAACCATTGAACTGGTCGGCAAACACCTTGCCACCAACCACATTGGCAAGATACTGGTGGCCAACCGCAGTGTGGACAAGGCGCAAAAACTGGCTACCGAATACGGTGGCAAAGGCATTGGCTTGCAGGATATTGGCGAATACCTGCCGCAAGCCGACATCGTGATTTCTTCCACCGCTGCCCCCGTACCCATCCTCGGCAAAGGCACGGTAGAACGCGCCCTCAAGATCCGTAAACACCGCCCCATGTTCATGGTGGACATTGCCGTACCACGCGATATTGAGCAGGAAGTGGCTGAACTGGATGATGTGTACCTTTACACCGTCGACGATTTGCAATCCGTGATCGAGGAAAACCTGCAATCCCGCCGCGCGGCTGCCGAGCAAGCCGAAGGCATGGTACTGGAAGAAGTTGACAAATTCATGGACTGGCTGCGGGCGCAGGATCACATGGATACCATCCGCCAGTACCGTGCCCACGCCGAGCGCCTGCGTCAGGAAGTGTTCGAGAAAGCCACCACCATGCTGCATAACGGCAAAAGTGCGGAAGAAACCCTGCAATTCCTCGCCCATACCCTGACCAACAAACTGTCGCATGATGCCACCCAGGCCATGCACCACGCAGCCCGCAATGGCGACCACCAGTTACTGGCACACGCCCGCATCCTGTTTAACCTGTCCCCGACGGACACCAGCGACCAACACCCGTGAAAGCATCCATCCTGCACAAACTTGAAGCCCTGAGCGAACGTTACACCGAAATCTCTGCCCTGCTGGGCGAAGCCGACGTAATCAGTGACCAGAACCAGTTCCGCAAGCTGTCGATTGAATACAGCCAGCTTGAGCCGGTTGCCCAAGGCTTCCGCGATTACCAGCAAACCGCCGCTGACATTGAAGCCGCGCAGGAAATGCTGGCTGACCCTGAAATGCGCGACATGGCTACCGAAGAAATCGACGTTGCCAAAGCCCGCCGTGCCGAACTGGAACTGGAACTGCAAAAACTGCTGCTGCCCAAAGACCCGCACGACGACAGCAACGTGTTTCTGGAAATCCGCGCAGGAACAGGGGGTGATGAAGCCGCCATTTTTGCAGGCGATCTGTTCCGCATGTACTCGCGCTATGCCGAATTACGTCGTTGGCAAATCGAAATCATCAGCCAGAGCGAGGGTGAACACGGCGGTTACAAGGAAATCATTACCCGCATCATCGGACAAGGGGCTTATTCCCGCTTGAAATTTGAATCCGGCGCCCACCGGGTACAGCGTGTACCCGCCACCGAATCGCAGGGGCGCATCCACACCTCCGCCGCCACCGTTGCGGTACTGCCGGAACTGGACGAAGTGGAAGCAGTGGACATCAACCCGGCAGATTTGAAGGTAGACACCTACCGCGCCTCCGGGGCGGGCGGGCAGCACATCAACAAGACCGAATCCGCAATCCGCATCACCCACCTGCCGACCGGCATTGTGGTCGAATGTCAGGATGAACGTTCCCAGCACAAGAACCGCGCCAAGGCGATGGGGCTGTTGCAGGCACGCATCTTTGAGGGTAAACGGCAAAAACAGGCCAACGAACAGGCAGAAACCCGCAAGAACCTGGTCGGTTCGGGCGACCGTTCCGAACGCATCCGCACCTACAATTTCCCGCAGGGGCGGGTGACTGACCACCGCATCAACCTGACCTTGTACAAGCTGGATGAAATCATGGCGGGCAGTGTCGATCAGGTGATTGAGCCGCTGATCAACGAGTATCAGGCGGATCAGTTGGCGGCGCTGGCGGATGAATAACCCCCCTTCCCCAGCCCTTCCCCCGCAAGGGGGGCAGGGGTCAAGAGTTCGGGAGTTGTTGGTTTGGGCGGTGCAACAACTGATAGTGTCGGAATCAGCTAGGGCGGATGCGGAGATATTGCTGGCGCACTGCTTGCAAAAACCACGCACATGGTTGTTTACATGGCCTGAGAAAGAAGTTGATCCCGCTATTAGGGCAGAGTTTCAGCGCTTGCTGGCAGAACGGGCGCGAGGTGTACCGGTTGCCTATCTAACAGGCCAGCGCGAATTCTGGACGCTGAACCTCAAAGTCACCCCGGATACCTTGATTCCTCGCCCCGAAACCGAGCTGCTAGTCGAAACCGCCCTCTCTTTACTCCCTGCCCCCCTTGCGGGGGAAGGGCTGGGGATGGGGGGCAAGGGCGCAGCCCTGGATCTCGGCACAGGAACCGGCGCTATCGCCCTGGCTCTCGCCACCGAACGCCCCGACCTGCCAATAACCGCCATCGACTTCTCACCCGCTGCCCTCGCCGTCGCCGCAGAAAATGCCCGTACCCACGCCATCCACAACGTACAGTTCATCCTCTCCGACTGGTTCAGCGCCCTACCCCCCCAACGTTTCCACTTGATCATTTCCAACCCGCCCTACATCGAAGCACAAGACCCGCACCTGAATCAGGGCGACGTGCGCTTCGAGCCAAGCACGGCACTGGCATCCGGTGTGGATGGGCTGGATGACATCCGCCACCTCGTGCAAACCGCACCGCAATGGCTGGAAAATGGTGGCTGGCTATTGCTGGAACATGGTTATAACCAAGGCAAGGCAGTGACGGCTTTGCTGCAAGCTGCCGGTTTCCAGCAAGTGCGTTGCCTGCCGGATTTGGCAGGCAACGAGCGGGTCAGTCTGGGGCAATACCTCGACTGATCAAGGGTTGGAGACGTTGTTGTCCCGCCAGAAAATGCGTGGGATGATGTCAGTCAGGTCGGTTTTTTCCGACATTTTGCTGCCTGCATTGTTACTGTTGTCTTCATCCATCAGGGGCACGCTCATTTTGCCCACGCGGATTTCAACCGTTTGCTGGCAACCATCCGTACAGCCGGTCACAGAACCATCATCACCCGTCACATATTCCGGCGGGCGGAACACAATCTGGGCTGAATTGAGGATTTCATTGATCCCCGCCACCACGAACTCGTCCTTGCCAGATGTACCGTTGGTAGCATTGCCATCCAGATTGGCAACTGGTTTGCCGGTAAACAGATCCAGGATATAAGCCCTGGCACTGCTAACCGGCGCTGCACAGGATTCTGCGGCAACAGTTACCGGATTACCGTTTTCATCCACTGGCGCAAAGGTGGTAAACAACGCCTTGTTGAGGAACGTCACTGCCGGAGCCAGCACTTTTTCACCGCTCAGACTGAAGTCGTAATACCAACCCTTGTAGGTTTGTTTCAGCAAATCCAAGTCGGCATTGCTGTGCACCGTCAGGTCGGTATTGGTGATGGCGGCAAAATTGCTGGGTGGCTCGTTGTAGACGTTGGGTTCCATCAGCACATAGAAACGGTCATTGGTGGCAGTATTCAACGGATGGGTGCGGTAGCCACTACCAATGGAAATGGTCATCAGCGATTGACCATTGTGCTGGATCAGAGCCACATCCGGTTCGTAGAAGAACTTGCGCGGGTCAACCGTGTTGTCACTGCTGGTTCCCAGTGCGGCAATCTTGGTGAGCTTGGCATCATCGTAGTTGTACATGTCGGCATCACTGTCACGCAGGTCATGATCCATGTCCACCCGCCAGATGTTGCCACCCGTATCAGAGAAATACAGGCGATCGAGTGCGCCGTTGCGATCCATGTCCATCACGCGGATGTCGCCCGGAATACTGTGGAGCAACAGGTCATCTGCACCGTTTACGTCATTGCGCAATGACCATAGCAACGTGCCATCCAGCGCATCCACGATCATGACATCGCGACCCGCACCATCAGCGATTCTGTTGGCGACCGTCTGCTCATCTTTGGCGGCATCGTAACCTGCACCAAATACCAGCACTGTCTTTAACGTGTTGCTGGTAGAGCTGCCGGTACGCATTTTTGCCAGAGCGGGCTTTGACCAAGTTTCACCCAGTTCATCCCACTCGTTATCATCCACACCATCAACGTTTTCATATTTCCATTTCAGCAAGGGCTTGTCCGGCTCGGTAACATCCAGCGCGTAATAGGCTTTGCCGCCACGGCGCAGACCAAAGAACAGGTAGGCTTTGTCATCGTCGTTGGTATCCTTCAATCCGTCTTCGTTGTTGTCCTTGGTGTTGCTGTACTTTTCGATCTTGCCGTTGCCATTCCAGTCCACCAGCCACGGCGTAATCGGGCCATCAATACCGTACATGTGCTCATTGCTGGGTGTCTGATTGTAGAACAGGCGGATGTTGTCCAGCAGGCTTTTGGGCATGAAAGCCCATTGCTCTTCACCCTCGGTGGTATCAATCGAATGCAGGAAGCCTTCATTGGTGGCAACAAAAATGCGTTGTTCATCCGCATAGCTCAGCACAACCGGTTTACTGTTGAGAATGTCACCCATGTGCTGACGTGGCTCACCCGTGACTGGCGTTTTCCCCCGGGCAAATTCGATGTACTGCTCACGTTCACTGGCACTGACGTTATTGACTGGACAGGTGGTCACTTCCTGGATATTGACACAGTTGGCATTGGTGACTGGGTTACCCAAGACAATATGATTATTGCCATTACAGTCCTTGTACCACCCCGCACAACTGATGCCATCAGATACACCGTTGTAAAAATCCGGCAGATAGTGTTGGGTTGTGAATGTCCCGCCCAACATGGCTCCAGTAATGTTTGAATTGGAGACTTTCAGGGCGTTGGAGGTGGCTGTCAGGTCAGTAGAGCTACTGACATCCGTATACAACTTGCGGTCATCCGGCGCTGGCAACTGGCTGGCAGCTCCACCGGCAGAAACTTCTTCACCGGCTGGCCCCCAGACATCATCCGTGGCTTCCGTAGCTTCACCTTGTTCGGTAAAGGCGGGCGTACCATTTTCATTGACAATCACCCCTTCGGTATTGCGGGTGAACTTTTTCAGGTTGCCTTCCCAGCCAGTTGCACTACCGGGTTGGGAGACCGGAATGTAAACGTCGCTGCTATGAGACAACAGCGTATTCTGGTTGACCGCATACGAAGGTGAAGTAAACGTCACCGATTTGCCCGCTTCATCCAGAATTTCGTTGAAACGATCAACCAGTTCGCTGGTGTTGTTGGCGGTAAAGAATTCGCCATTGCCTTGCTGTGCCAGCAGTTCCAGATACTTTTTGCCTTTCGGCTCATCCTGCATGGCAAAGCCGATGGTATAGGTTTTGACGGTTTCCTTTTTGTCAGTCCCCAGTGCTGTGCTCAAATCGGTATTTGCCAGCCAATGGGTAATTTCCGGCCCGCAGGTTCCGCTTTTGTACCCAACAGCGGCATCCACACCATCCACACAGGCCGTATTGGCAATCCCTAGGTAGTTTTCAACTTTCTGGCTGAAATGACGGTTCATGTGATCAGTACGGTCAGCCGCGTAACCCGTGGTTGCACCAACCGTTGAATTGCCCGGATAACGTGCCGAGGATGGCGGATAGTAATGAGTTCCGTCCACTTCCGTTGCGCCAGGGTAATAGGGATATTCGGGCTTGCCATCCGACATCAGCACCAGATAGCTGGGCTGGCACTTGTTCTTGATCGGGCTTTTGTAAGCTGGTGTGCCTTCAAATTCGGTACAAACGCTATGCTGGCAGGTTTCAATTGTGGTCGAACAGGTGTAATCGTTGTTTTCGCAGTAACCTGAGCCATCCCCACCGGTTGTAACCCAGTTGCAGCAAACGTTGTAGGATTCGCTGGTACAGTTGCTGACGCTGGCGTTGCATTCGCCCCAGGTTTTGACACAGCTTTCCTGCGTGGATTTTCCGGCTTTACAGGTGACAGAATCTGTATAAGCCATGGGGTGGGCAGCCCACCCCATGATGGGTTCATCGCGCCCCCAGGCAACTGCATCGCCCTTGAAATAGCGGGAAGCTTCATACAAGGCATCGACAATGGGGGTGTAGCCTTCCACATAGCTGCTGGTTCCACCCCAGTCATTGACCACACTGGCAAGAAACTGGCGCACCGTGGTTGTCCCTGTTGGATCAGGCAGGTTGTCATTATGCTTGTAAGGGGCAATAACATCCTGAATCTGGCTGTCAATCGGCAAGACCGGCACATTGACACCCTTGACGGAACTCCACCAGTAATCATTGCCCAGCCCATGATTGGCGTAATGCATCAAGCCAATATTGATGCCCTCTGGGGCGGTTGACATGACCTGACTGAAGGACTCCTTGAGTACCTGCATCCGGGTCTTGTCGTTGGCAGTATTGCCATCACCGTCATCAATGGTCTTGCGCATACTGCCGGAAACATCCAGCAGGAACAGGACATTTGGGCTGCCTTCATAAGCCGAGTAGATTTCGGTTTCATCCGCCATCAATGCCGTGGCAAAAGCCAGTGGCAAGAGGGTTAGCAACAGTTGCAAGGCACGACGTTTAGTTTTCATGGTTATTGTCCGCTGTATTTCTTATTGCCCTGTCCAGTCCCGCTCAATTCCCGGATATTCTGTCATCACGCCAGAAAATCCTTGGCAAAATGTCGCTCAGGTCAGTTGACCCTGCTCTATTACCACTTCCGTTCTGACTATTGCCTGAATCCATCAACGGAGCCTGCATTTTGCCAACCCGGATTTCCACCGTCTGGCGGCAGTCTGTTGCAGTACAGCTTGTGCCATCCGATGCTGCCGGGTTGCGGAACAGAATCTGTGCCGAACCGAGGATTTCATTAACACCCGCCACCACGGACTTGTCCTTGCTGTCATCCAGTGAACGGTCAAGGTTGGCAACTGCCTGCCCATCAAACAGATCCAGCACATACGCCCGTGCCGTATTGGGTGAAACCTTGCAGGGGTCAGTGCTGGCTGCTCCGTCATTGGCGAACGTGGTAAACACCACTTTGTTGAGGAACGTCAGTGCCGGAGCCAGTACCTTTTCCCCACTATTCGGCAACGCCATATACCAGCCCTTGCTGCTGCCATCCTGCAAGGTCTTGCCTTGCAGTGCCAGCGTATCGGCTTCTGTCAGGTCGGTGTCTGTCAGCGGCAAACGGGTATCTGACGGTGGCTGATAGACGTTTTCATCCAGCATCACGTAGAAACGATCCTGGATGTCAGCATTGAGCGGGCGGGAACGGTAGCCGCTGCCCAATGCCACAGTCAGGACGGTATGCCCATCTTTTTGCATCAAGGCTACATCTGGCTCGTAATAAAACTTGCGTTTGTCCGTGCCACTGCCTGCCAAATTCGCAAATACCGTCAGTTTGGCCTTGTTGTAGTCATACAAGCTGCTATCGGCATCACGCACGTCCATGTCCATGTCGACCCGCCAGACCTTGCCGCCGGTATCGGCGAAATACAGACGATCCAGCGCACCGTTGCGATCCATATCCAGCACCCGAATATCGCCCGGAATACTATTGAGCAAACTGTCAGCAGCACCTGTCACCGCTTGCCGCAATGACCACAGTAACGTGCCGCTTTCAGCATCAACGATGAAGACATCACGCCCCATACTGTCATCTGCCCGTTTGCTTGGGTCAGCTTCTTCCAATGCCGGGTCAAAACCGCCACCGAACACCAGTACGTCTTTCAGACCCTCCGCAAAACGCATCCGCGCCAACGCCGGTTTCGACCAGCTTTCACCCAGTTCCGCAAAACCGGTAGTATCCTGGGTCATTTTCCATAGCACTTTGGGCGTTTCAATGTCGGATAAATCCAGTGCGTAGTAAGCACGCCCGCCCCGACGCATCCCGAAGAACAGGTAGAATTTGTCACCGTCTGCCTTGTCGACCTTGCCATTGGCATTCTTGTCGCGGAACCAGGGGGTAAACGAGCCGTCGATACCATACACATGCTGTTTGGCTTGGGTGTTGTCGTAGAAAATGGCTGAATTCTTCAACAAGTCTTTGGGCATGAATGCCCACTTTTCCACACCGGTAGCGCTATCAATAGCGTGCAGGAATCCCTCATTTGTGCCGACAAGCACATACCCGTTGCTGGTGTAATCCACTACCAGCGGTTTGTTGTTCATCACATCCCCCATGTGGAAGCGCTGTTGACCATCCTTGCCAGCCCCGCGCACAAAATTGATCAGGTTGGTGCGGTAGGTGACGCAGGCAGGGTGTGTATCCGCATCGGAGTTATCCGGGTCACAACCTGTCGGGTTGTTGTCATGCCCATTGTTACCGTCATTATCCACGTACAAATTACCGATCTTGAGCGCAGTATTGCCAATATTCAGGGCGCTCAAGTTCAACCCAACGGCATCGGTATACAGCATACGCGAGGCTGGTGCTGGCAATTTGTTGGCAGCACCACCCGCCTTGACATCCTTGCCACTGGCTGTATCCGACCATAAATCCCACGCCGTATCAGTAAAGACACCCTGCGCATCCACGGCTGGCTGGTCATCCTTGCCAACAATCACGCCATTCTTGAGCTTGAATTTTTTCAGATTGCCCGACCACAGCGGCAACAAATCACGTTCAAATACTGGAAGGAACACTTCATCGCTGTGTGCCAACATGACATTTTTGTCCACGTTATAGGCAGGTGAACTGAACGACGCTGCCGAAGCATCAATCTTGTCCAGAATACTGTTGAAAGCATCGGTCAGCTCTTGCAGGTTGTTGGCAGAAAACGCCCCGTTAGTGGCTGCCAACTGGCGGAACTGTTGCAGCGGATTAAACACATCCAGCAACAGGCTGCGGACTTCCACATTACCGATACCGTCGCCCAGCAGACCGAATGTCTGCCGGAATAAACCCTGCGGTTGTTCCTGACGTGCCAGCATGGGAACAGGCAGTTTGCCCGCCTGCAATTTGTAGGAAGGCGTGGCAGATGCCATCACTGTCGGGTTGGCGGTATTCACCTGCTGCAAAATGCGCTCGAAAGCCAGTTTCAAACCCTCTGCATCCCGCGCAGCCATCGCACCGTTTGACAGGTTGGCAAGGCTGGCGAGGTATTCCGTAGCCGTAGCATCATCCACCCCGAAAGCAACAGTAAACGTGTTGACGAACTGATCGCCATCCAGACTGCCATTCTGATCTTTGGTGGCAAGAAAACTGGTCAATTCCGACCCGCACGTACCACTTTTATAACCGGAAGGGCTATCGGCGCAACTATTGCCTGTCAGGGTTTGAATCGGGGTGGCAGAAGGGGGCAGCACACCCGTTCCCCCGGAATACTCGGGCTTGCCATCTGACATCAGTACAATGTAATTGGCCTGGCAACCGTACTGCATGGGGGAAACGTACTGCGCATCCCCGGTAACAGCACCCGTACAGTGTTGCGCTTTGCATACTTCCTTGTCTTTATCTTCGTAGGTAACACAACCGTAAGTAGGACAAGTCTTGTTGTCATCCTTGCACACCCAGCCGGTGGCATTCCCTGCCTCATCGTAAGCATTTGGCTCATAAGCGCAGCAACCACCGGTCGGGCTGGTTTCTCCCCATTGGCACATGGGCACAGATTTGATACTGCAACTGTCGGGCACGATTTTTCCGTAGCAGTATTCTTTGAGGCACTCATAGGGCGCATCGCAACCACCGCCCTCCGGGTCATAGCTTAATGTTCCACTATAGGTAGCCGGGTGAGCTGCCCGTACCTGATCAGCTTGCAGCCTGCCCCAATTCACATTATCTCCTCGGTAATACAGTGCTGCTTCGTACAATGCATCCACAATCGGGGTATACCCTTGGGCGGTCCAGTTGTTGGCAACATCCTGCAAAAAAGTCCGCACCGGCTGTTTGCTTGCCGGATCAGGCAAATTGTCGAGTGCCGGGGAGATACGGTCGGAAATAATGGTTTGCGCATCCCCTGTACCGTCTTTTGCCAAATCAACCGGCTTCACCGGGAAGCTGACCCCATTGGCGGCATTTTCCCCATGCCCACCGTAACGCATCAAACCAATATTCAGGTTGGAAGGTGCTGAAGCCATCACGCTGTCAAACACCTCCTGCATGACCTGCATCCTGGTTTTGCCACCACTGTCCGGCACGGTGTTTTGTTGCATACTGCCGGAGTTATCCAGTACAAACAGGATATTGGGGTTAACACTTACTGTTTGGGAATAGTAAATTTCCGCATCATCTGCCATCACAGTGGAGGCGAATGCCAGCGGCAACAATTGCAGCAACAGGCGCAGCGTCAGGCGTTGGGTATTCATGGCTTTATCCTGTCAATCAGTTACCAGCATACGGTGGAAGCAGCTCTGTCTTTGTCTTTGGCACTGCGATTACCCCGGTTATCCATAGCAAGGGTCTGACAGGCATCATCATGCGTCTGGGTTGAACCACTGGCAGGTGCAGCACTGACACTGTAAGTCGTGCAGGCATTACCACTGGTTCCCGCACAACCGGCAGGAGCCGGAGCCAGTGTCAGGCTGTACTGGTTTTCCGGGCTGGTAGCGGCATAGCCCAACTGGGTCATTGTGCTGGCATAGCTGTAATTGCGCAGGAAATAACTCTCCTGCCGCTGGTAAACCTCATTCAGGGCAACATGTGCATCCGAACGTTTGGCCTTTTGCACGTGGGATGCATAGCCAGGGTAAGCGATAGCAGCAAGAATGCCAATGATGGCTACTGCAATCATCAGTTCGATCAGGCTGAAGCCGCTGGAGGAAGATGCCGTTGTTTTCATGATTGTCATGCCTGTTTCCTTGGTTGTTATCAGGGTTGTAAAGCGAAATTTTGCGGGAAATGTGGGGCGTTAGCCGGTTCCCGGAACCAGTTTGATGACACCTTCAGAATGCTCGCTGCTGGCGCCGGTTCCCTGCAATTCCGAATCCACGTCAGTCACAAACACCCGACAAGCTACCCCACCCGATTCAGGCGACATCTCGGTACTCATCGCCACCCCACGCAATGGCGGGCAACTTTCCTCATCACCCATACTGGATTCCCCGGTGGTTTGTACCTGCCCACCGCTGACCGTATCGGTGTAAGAAACGGGGAATACCCGTGCTTCCTTATCAGTTGAATAAGTACCCTGCACCGCTGTCTTGATGACTTGCAGGTTATTGACCGAGCGCCGCAGGGACGATTCCGCCCCCTGGAAGGTCAGCATGTAATACAGTTCATTACCGACAATGCGGGTATCCAGCGCCGACATGCGGGTCGCTGCCACGCCGATGACGGTCAGGGTCAGCAAAATCACCAGCCCCCACAGCAGTACGGAACCGGATTGTTTGTGTTTCAGGGTGCGCATGACTTCCTCCTGTTAGCGGCTGCGGTTGCGCAAGTGGATGACTTCGGTGTAAACGCCACGTTGGTAGCGGTCATTAACGGAAACGCTGGTATCCAGCAGGGCATAGGTGCGGGCTTCCGCTTTTTCCAGCACGGGTTCGAGCGACTTGATCAACAGTCCGACCTTGATACTGACCACATCATCCCAGTTGCTGCCCACCCCGGTGGCATTGAAATATTGCTCAACCTGCCCATCCATGTTGCTATCCACCCCGTACATGAGCTGGATGTTTTCCACACCCTGCGCCACCATCTGCCGATTGGCGCTGGCAGAACCCGAGCAATACAAAGCAGGTATCACATCACCCACCGAGTTTTTTTCCACGGTTGAGGGCTGATCCAGCGTGAAGGTGTTATACACCAGCGATCCTTGCGAACTGGGTGCCTGACCGGAACGGCACACCGCCGGAACAGCGGAATTGGTACAATCCGTAAAAAGGGTATCGTCACTCAGGAAAGCAATGCCAACTGCATCATCCTTGACATTGGCAGGTGGTGCTGGCACTGCCCCATCCTGGGTCAGGTACATACTGGATGATGTCCGCTTGTTGGAAGTACCATCCGAACACGCCGCCCAAGCAGGCTGGGAACCCACCACAAACGGGTGTGCCAGCGGAAACAGCCCATTGGCAGCATAACCGGCATGTTCCAAATGCTTTTTCAGGGAGTTCAGGGCGACACGGGCATTTTCATCCATCATGGAAAACTGGTCGCGTGCCTGATAGTTGCGTTTGCTGCTCAAATACACTGTGCCAACCCCGGCAATCAGCACCATGCTGACCACCATTGCCACCATCAGCTCAATCAGGGTCACGCCTTGTTGTTTGTTACGTTTCATGCATTTCCCCCTTAAAGAACCGCTGTCAGGTTGATGGAAAAGGCTTCCAGCCCGTCAGTGCTACCATCCAGATCACCACCCTTGCGGCTGGCATTGCGCTCATTCCATTGCAGGTTAACCGTGACACCCTGGTTACAATCGGCTGGCAATGCGCCTGCCCCGTCGGGATCCACGCAAGTGACAGTCAACACACCATTGAGCAAGGCATTGCGCACACTCGTTTCACTACTGGTTGCACCGGCAGGATTACCGCAGCGGATACGGTACAGGTCATATGCTGCTAGTTGTGCCGGAGTACAGGAACCGGATGTACACAGCGTGTCGGGTGCTGTCAGGCAATCAGTCGCACCGGCATAGTCACCTGCCAGTGCTGCGCTGCGGTTGGCACGCATGTGTTCCAGCAGGTCATTGACCAGCCAGGTTGCCTGTTGCATCTGGTGCGAGTTGTGGGAGGTTTTCATGCCTGCAATCTGCAAACTGGCAAGCCCTAGCAGGCCAGCGGACAGCACCAGCGTGGAAACCAGAACTTCAAGCAGGCTTAAACCCGCCTGCCGCTTGCGGGGTATCGGGGTCGTCAACATTAAGGCCACCTGTTGGTATTATGATTGGGGCGTAAATTCAGGTTATAAGGCAAGTATACTGAAAATGCTTGCCCAGCGATAAAAAACACAAACATAGCCGACAGAGTGCCTGTTTTACCGTATCAATGGTTGGGTGTGTAATGGTTCAGACAAAGAAAAGCCCCCGACTTTGCAGCCGGGGGCTTAATCTCAACTCAATGACTAAAATGGCAAGCTGCTGCCACTTACTTGGTCACATCATACAAGCAAAAAGTTCACATCCTGCGAGCAAATAACTCAATGATAACGGGCAGAAAATGCAGAATCCAAGGAAGAACGGACACCATGCTGCCGGAGCAAGCGCTCCAGTTGTTTACCCAATTCACCCAATTCCCTGCTATGAATGATCAACCCGTCCAGCAACAACTGCGGTTTGCGCCGGTACTGCTCTTTTCCCCTTGAAGCCAACTCTTTTCTATTCATGTCTTATCCCCTTTTACTGACCACATGTCCGAACCCTCTCGGTAAATATAGCCCAAATTCACTGTTTATGTGTTGTCATCCCCACTTATTTCATGATAATGAACCCGTCAGTTTATCATCATGCACTTATAGAGATGACAGCCAACGAACTACCAATCCCCGAAACACGTCTGAACTTTGTTGACGAGCTTGATCAAGCACAAATTCGCCATCTTCAGCAAGAAACTGCGCAGGCTTACGGCATGACGCCTTTTTTTCAGGACAAACTGAAATCCGGGGCAAACGCCATCAAACTCGCCATTATTCCCCCCGGTCGCTTTGAAATGGGTTCTACCCCGGACGAATACGGGCATCAGGCGATGGAAGCCCCTCGTCATCTGACCATTATCCGCCAACCATTTGCCATCGGTGTCTATCCAGTGCTGGCAGAGGAATTTGAACAGTTTCGCCAGGATACCGAATGGTTTTTGCGCCCGGAACTGATCTGGCATAGCGAGCGCTACCCCGTCATCAACATCCGCATAGAAGACATCCGCCTCTATCTGGGCTGGCTAAGTGCACAGACCGGGCATACTTATCGCCTGCCCACCGAAGCCGAATGGGAATACGCCGCCCGTGCTGGCACAACGACACCGTTCCACTGCGGCAATGATGCAAGCTGCAAGGAAGTTCATTTCAACCCGCTGTTCCCCTACAAGGAAAACCACGAAAAACGCCGCTGGTATCTGCCGCGCTGCCTCCCTTCCGTCAAAGCCAGCGAAGCCGGAATACGCGCTGCCAATGCCTGGGGATTACACGACATGCATGGCAATGTATGGGAATTTACCAGCAGCCACTGGAGCCGTTCCCATTTCGGTGCCAACCGGGATGGAAGCCCATCACGCGGCGATGACCCCTACTGGTATGTCACCAAAGGTGGGTCATGGTTTGACCCGGCAACGCTAGCGCGTAGTGCTGCCCGTAAAAAACGTTATCTGGATGAAATGGATACCAACCTTGGGTTTCGGGTCGTGCGTGAATTATAGGTTCGGCACACTTTTACCCCTTTATGTCAAGATTTGCCGAGGTCATGCCCGCCATGCCATGCTGATTTGACCCATATCAAGCTGCCAGCCTCAAAACCAGACACAATGGGCAACATTATAATGAAACTGATAAGTGACAGACATGTTGGTGTTAGGTATTGGCAATATACTCCTGCAAGATGAAGGCATCGGCATTCACTTGCTAAAGTTCATGGAAAAACATTTCCCTGTATTCCCTGATGTGACCTATCTGGATGGTGGTACATTGAGTTTTACCCTCGCGGGTGAAATCGAAAGCCATGAGCACTTGCTGGTGCTGGATGCGGTGGAATTACACGCCCGCCCCGGTACGCTATGCTGCTACGAAAATGAAGCGATGGACAAGTTTCTCGGTACTGCCAAGCGCAGTGCCCATGAGGTTGGCCTGCTAGACTTGATGGACATTGCCCGTCTTTCGGGGCATTTGCCCAAACACCGTGCCCTGATTGGTATGCAATACCACAGGTTTGCATGGGGAGAAACCCTTACCCGTGCCGTCAAAAACAATTTGCCACTGGCGGGTCGGTTAGCTGCCAACCTGTTACTGAAATGGGAAGTAGCAGAATACCCGCCTTGTTACCCGCGTTCCAAACCCAAACTGGAGATTACCCGATGAGTCTGAACGACATCCCCATCCAGACCGAAACCACCCGCACCCGGAACCTGCTACCTGTCATGCATGAAATCCGCCATGCACTGGCTGAACTGGTAGAGCACGGCACACAGAACATCATCGACCTGCACAGCCTACCTTTCTCTGCCCAGGAACTGGCTGAACTGGAGGAGTTTCTCGGTGAAGGTGAAATTGACCTGACCCTCAACGTATTGGGTCACACCCGTATCCGTGAAAGCAGCTATTCCGGCGTATGGCGCATTGAACACATGGACGACAACGACAAGCGCATCGGCTACTTCATCGAAATCGGTCTCGTCCCGGAAATATTGCGTTCGCAGTGCGATGACATCAAGGAAGGTCTGGCGGCGATGACAACCATCCTCTCCATGCAGGAAGAACCCGGCTGACCTTTACAGAACACCCAGCGCAAGCGTTGCATACGAATACAGGCAGCCCAGCGTGGCTGCCAGCGGGATGACCGCAATCCCGAACATCAGCCATGACAGCAAGCGCTTGAACGAGCACTCACGGTAATAAAAGCGGGTGAAGGTATGGATTGCCACCAGCAAGATTTCAATCAGTGCCGTTCCCATGATCAGAACCAGTACCAGATCCACCGTATCCGCCGAATAGCCACTCCACACCAGTGAACCTACCAACGAAAAACCATGAGCAATGAAATAGGCGGGAATAAACAGCATCAGCCAGCCCATCCAGAACAGCAACTGTTGCCACGGAGCAAAATCCATCGTTTCAGCCTTAACCATACAGCAACCCAAACAGCCAGATAAAAAAGGAGGGAATGCATCCAAGGGATCAGCAAACCTGCGGACACATCCTCTATTCATAGCAAAACTTCGTGAAATCTGCTGGTTCATATATAGGCAAAACACAAAGAAGACTGTAGGCAAGGCGGTATACCCGGCCTGTTTTTCCTGACGGAACCCTTCGCCTTGTAGTAAAGTGTTTGTTATCACAGTTGGAAAGGGCTGGATAATGCATAATCTTGATCGACTCACAGCAGCCGAAATCAGCCAGCGGCTACAAAAAGTGGGGCTTCCTACCCATGATGTGGCATTGAATGCTTGCCGGGAAGCGGGCGTATTGGTTCCTTTTGTGCGGATAGCGGAAACATGGCATTTGCTGTTTATCCGCCGCCCTGCATCAGAACACGACTACCATAGTGGGCAAGTCGCTTTCGCAGGCGGCAAACGTGACCCACAAGACCGTGACCTAACCGCAACCGCCTTGCGGGAAGCCCATGAAGAAGTTGGCATCATGCCTCAAGACGTACAAATTCTTGGGCAACTCAGCCCGCATCACAGCGTCAGCCGTTTCCGTATTGCCCCAGTCGTTGGCATTGTGCCCTGGCCTTACAGCATCATCCCCAACCCGCTGGAAGTGGCACGCGCCTTCACTATTCCCCTGCAATGGCTGGCACAACCCGAACACCACGAAATTCGCTACCGGCATCTGGCAGATATAAAGGAACCTGTTCCCGTGGTTTACTTCCAGGAATATGACAATGAAATGTTATGGGGGGCAACAGCACGGATTACACTCAGTCTGCTAGCCTGTCTGCAAGACTGACCAGCCAGAGCGAGAAAGGAATTTGCAGGCAAACAAAAAGGGGCAACCAGTGCCCCTTTCTGATCCCGGTGTTGGCACACCGGAGATGGATTACTTGCCCGCAGCAGCAGCTTGTGCAGCTACTTCGTCAGCAAAGTTTTCCTGTTTCTTTTCGATGCCTTCACCGACAGCCAGACGTGCAAACTGACTAATCTTGGCACCTTTGGAAGCCAGCAAGTCACCTACAGTCTGATCAGGGTTCATGACGAACTGTTGACCAACCAGCGTAATTTCGCTCAGGAACTTCTTCATGCGACCAGCAACCATTTTCTCGGCAATATCGCGTGGCTTGCCGCTTTGCATAGCGATGTCGATCTGGATTTCACGCTCACGGTCAACAATTTCAGCCGGTACACCGGATTCATCAACGCAAACTGGGCTAGTCGCCGCGATGTGCATTGCCACGTGTTTGCCAACTTCAGCGTCGCCACCTTCGATGCACACGACCACGCCGATTTTGGAACCGTGCTGGTAAGTGGCAATCTGGCCTGCACCAGCATCCACCAATTGCAGACGGCGTACCTGGATGTTTTCACCGATTTTAGCAATCAGCGCAGTACGACCTTCTTCAACGGTTTGACCGTCGGCCATTGCCAGCGCAGCCAGCGCTGCAACGTCAGCAGGCTTGTTTGCCAGCGCTGTTGCGCCCACTGCTTCAGCAAAGGCAACAAAGTTGGCATCGTTGGCCACGAAGTCGGTTTCGCTGTTGACTTCAACCATCGCTGCTTGCTTGCCATCCGCAGAGACGGCAATGATCATCCGGCCTTCAGCCGCAACACGGCTTGCTTTTTTGTCAGCTTTAGCAGCACCGGATTTGCGCATCAGGTCGATAGCCGCTTCCATGTCACCATTGGTTTCGGTCAGAGCCTTTTTGCATTCCATCATGCCTGCGCCAGTACGTTCGCGCAGTTCTTTAACCATTCCAGCAGTAATTGCCATCAGAATAACTCCTTGATTTTAAAATCAGGCTTGTACGTCGCCTGCTTCCTGACCAGCATCAGCAGTTTCATCTGCCCCAGCCTGGGCAACAGCATCCTGCTGCGGTGCAACCGCTGCGCTGATGTGACCTTCGTTTACAGCGTCAGAAGCCGCCGCAACATACAACTGGATGGCGCGGATAGCGTCATCGTTGCCTGGAACGATGTAGTCAACACCCTGCTGAGAGTTGTTGGTATCAACGACGCCGATGACCGGAATACCCAGTTTGTTGGCTTCCTGCACTGCGATTTTTTCGTAACCCACGTCGATAACGAAAATGGCATCCGGCAGACCTTTCATGTCCTTGATACCACCCAGGCTACGCTCCAGCTTTTCAGCTTCGCGCGTCAGCATCAGGACTTCTTTCTTGCCCAGCTTCTGGAAAGTGCCATCTTCAGCCATTTTTTCCAGATCCTTCAGGCGACGGATGGATTGCTTGACAGTTTTGAAGTTGGTCAACATACCACCCAACCAGCGGTGGTTAACGTAAGGCATTTTGCAGGCCAGTGCTGCTTCACGCACGGCATCACGCGCAGAACGCTTGGTGCCGACAAACAGCACCTTGCCACCTTTTGCAGCCAGCTTGCCAACGAAGTTCATCGCATCGTTGAACATCGGCAGGGTTTGCTCAAGGTTGATAATGTGGATTTTGTTGCGCTCACCGAAAATGTACGGAGCCATTTTAGGGTTCCAGTAACGGGTCTGGTGTCCGAAGTGAACACCGGCTTCCAGCATTTGACGCATGGTAACTTTAGGCATTGTAATCTCCTGTATCGGGTTATGCCTCCATGTATCCCACCAACGCAACTTGCTGTTTTTGCAGCGAAGCACCCTGCGTGATGTGCCGATACATGTGTGGATTTAAAAACTATTTGCGGAAATCGCGGGCGCTTTATACCATGAAACGCTTTTGAGTGCTACCAGGAAGAAGCAGCGAATGGCAAAGACAGACAAAGACCAAACAATAAAAATCAAAACAGCGGATGAAATCGCTAAAATGCGGGTCGCAGGCAAACTGGCTGCCGAAGTCCTGGAAATGATTGCAGAGCATGTCAAACCCGGTATCAGTACCGCCCAGCTTGACCGGATTTGCCATGATTATATTGTCAATGTGCAACAGGCCATCCCTGCCCCACTGGGTTATGGCACACCGCCCTTCCCCAAATCCATCTGCACTTCCGTCAACCACGTGATCTGTCATGGCATCCCCAGCGACAAAATCCTGAAAAAGGGCGATGTCCTTAACATTGACATCACGGTCATCAAGGATGGCTATCACGGCGACACCAGTAAAATGTTTTTTATCGGTGAACCACCGATTGCAGGCAAACGCCTGAGCGAAATCACCCAGCAGTGCATGTACCTTGGCATCAAACAGGTGCGCCCCGGTGCCAGCATGGGAGATATTGGTCGCGCCATCCAGAAACATGCCCATGCCAACCATTACTCGGTAGTGGAAGAATTCTGTGGTCACGGTATCGGTAGCCGCTTTCATGAAGCCCCGCAAATCCTGCATTACTACCACAAGGACAGCGACAAAATCGTCATGCAACCCGGCATGATCTTCACCATTGAACCCATGATCAACCAGGGAAAACGCCACCTGAAAATCCTGCCTGACCAGTGGACTGCCGTCACCAAGGATCACAAGCTCTCTGCCCAGTGGGAACACACTGTGCTGGTCACGCAGGATGGCTTTGAAATCCTCACCCTGCGGCAGGAAGAGGCAGGTTGGCAGGAGCGTTTATGACCCAAGGTAATCCCCTGCTGGACATCCATGTACGCTTACACATGCAAGGCGACCTGAAAACGGCAGATTACGCCCAAGCGGTGCGTGATGCCCGCAAGCTGTTGGGCGAACGTTTTGCTGCCGGAGAAGATGTACGTCAACTACTCAACGATCATGCCGACTTTATTGACGCCCTGCTCCAGCTTTTGTGGAACACGCAAGGCATTGCCCGCCAACAACACGCCACGCTGGTCGCGGTTGGTGGCTATGGCAGACGTGAATTGCATCCGGCCTCAGACATCGACCTGATGATCCTGCTGACCAAACCACCCTCGGAGGAATGTCAGGAACGCCTGTCAGGTTTCATCACCCTGTTATGGGATATTGGCCTGGATGTCGGGCACAGCGTGCGCACACTGGATGAATGCCTGGAAACAGCCCGGCAGGATCTAACGGTCATCACCAACCTGATTGAAGCCCGTTATCTGGATGGCAGCGAAAGCCTGTTCCTGCGCCTGCGGGAAGGCATTACCCCGGAATGCATGTGGAACAGCCGCGAATTTTTCATCGCCAAACTGGAAGAGCAAAACAAACGCCACCGCAAATTCGGCGACACCTCTCACCGGGTAGAACCCAACCTCAAGGAAGGGCGCGGCGGCTTGCGTGACATCCAGACCATCGGCTGGGTAACACAACGCGAATACGGTACATTTTCCTTGCAGGAACTGTATGAGAAACGCCTGCTGGAATACGAAGAATACGAAACCCTGCGGGATGGACGCCAGTTCCTGTGGCGCATCCGTTTTGCCCTGCATGAACTTGCCAAGCGCAAGGAAGACCGCCTGCTGTTCGATTACCAGCGCAGCCTTGCCCACATGTTCGGCTTCACCGATGACACCAACAATGCGGCGGTGGAAGGCTTCATGCAGCAGTATTATCGGGTCATTACCGAACTGGAACGCCTCAGCGACATGCTGCTGGGCATCCTGCGCGAACGCATCCTTACCCTGCACCCACCGCCACCGGAAATGCTGGGCGAATGGTATCAGCGGCGTGGCAACCTGATTTCCATTGCCTCCCCCGACGTGTTTGTCCTGTACCCGACGGCTTTGCTGGAAATCTTCCTGCTGTTACAGATTACCCAGGGTGTTACGGGGTTGACGCCCGATACCATCCGCATGATCCGCAACAACCTGCACCGGATTGATTCCAGCTTCCGCCAGCAGGCACGCCACCGGCAACTGTTCATCCAGATCCTGCGCCAGCCCAAGGGCATCACCTTCGTCATGCGCCTGATGAACCGTTACGGGATTCTGGCAGCCTACATTCCGGCTTTTGCCAATATCGTGGGGCGGATGCAGTATGACCTGTTCCACATGTATACCGTGGACGAGCACACCCTGTTTGTGGTGCGCAACCTGCGCCACTACAGCACTGCCGTGGGCGCACAGGAACTGCCGTTCTGTGCAGAAGTGTTCAAGACCCTGCGCAATCCTGAATTGCTGTATCTGGCTGGGCTATTCCATGACATTGCCAAGGGGCGACAGGGAGACCATTCTGTACTCGGTGCGGATGATGCCTACAATTTCTGCCGTGAACACGGCCTCAACCTGCATGATGCCTCATTGGTAAGCTGGCTGGTACGCCATCACCTGCTGATGAGCATGACCGCCCAGCGCAAGGACATCAGTGACCCGCAAGTCGTACACGAATTCGCCTCGAAAGTGGTTTCCCAAAGCCGTCTGGATTGCCTATTCCTGTTGACTATTGCCGACATCCGGGGCACAAACCCCAAATTGTGGAATAGCTGGAAACAGACCCTGTTACACGACCTGTACCACGCTACCCGCAGACTGTTGCGCAACCGTGCCCCCATTTCGCATGAAAGCACCCTGCTGACCGATGAAAAGCGCAACGCAGCTTTGGAACAACTTGCCAAGGAAGGTTTTACCGAAGAGGAATGCCGCAGTCTGTGGGACAAGTTCGGGGCAGATTATCACCTGCAACACTCGGTGGAATCCGTCTTATGGCATACCCGCCATATCCTGAATATTCCCCGTCATCAAACTGCGCTGGTGCATGTACGCAGGACATTATCCGGCAGCAGCAATGTGCTGCTCGTTTATACCCGTGACCGGGATGACCTGTTTACCCGCGTACTGTCCTCAATGGAACAGCTCAACCTGAATGTGGTACAGGCACGGATTGTGTCCACTACCGACGGTTTCGACCTGTATACGCTGCACATCCTGGGGCCGGATAACCAGCTCATCATCAGTGATATTGACCAGCAACACATTGTTGACACCTTACAGGAAAATCTGGCACGCGAAAAACCGCAACGCCCGACTCACCGCAAACCGCGCATTTTGCGTAACTTTGACGTACCAACCCGCATTTATTTCAGCCAGCAACCTGAAAAAGGCTTAACCCTGATGGAAATTAATGCCGGTGACATGCCTGGTCTGTTGTCCCGACTCGGGGAAGCGATGGATAGGCTGGGAATCCGCGTCCACAACGCCCGCATCAATACGTTGGGCGAACAGGCACAGGATATTTTCTACATCACCACCCGCGACGGCAACAGCATTACCGATGAAGCCCGGCAAGCCACTATCCGTGAAGCACTGACCAAAGCCTTGCAAATCGACTGAAAGCCATCAAACAAAAGGCTCCATTCAGGAGCCTTTTGCTGATCCGTCACAATAGAGGAGGCAATTACTCGCCTTCAGTGATGGCCTTCGCACTCAAACGTAGGCGACCCTGACGGTCGATCTCGATAACCTTGACGCGCACGCTATCGCCCACATTCAGGTGATCTGCCACATTTTCGACCCGATCATTGCTGATCTGGGAAATGTGCAACAGACCATCTTTGCCTGGCAGAATGGTAACAAATGCACCAAAGTCCATCAAACGGGCAACCTTGCCGTTATAAACCTTGTTCAGTTCCACCTCGGCCGTGATGGATTCGATGATGGAACGCGCTTCATAAGCAGCTTTGGCGTCAACCGCCGCAATCTTGATGAAACCTTCGTCGTTGATGTCGATACTACAACCGGTCTTTTCGGTAATGCCACGGATGGTTTCGCCGCCCTTGCCGATAACTTCACGGATTTTTTCCGGGTTGATCTTCATGGTGACGTAGCGCGGTGCATACTGGGAGATTTCATCACGCGGTGCTTCGATGCCTTTCGCCATTTCACTGAGGATATGCAGACGACCGGCTTTGGCCTGGGTCAGTGCCTGCTGCATGATTTCCCGAGTGATGCCAGTGATCTTGATGTCCATTTGCAGGGCGGTAATACCTTCGGAGGAACCAGCCACCTTGAAATCCATATCGCCGAGGTGATCTTCGTCACCCAGAATGTCGGACAACACCGCGAAACGTTCACCTTCCTTGATCAAACCCATGGCGATACCGGCAACTGGTGCTTTCAGCGGAACGCCCGCATCCATCATTGCCAGTGAGCTGCCGCACACGCTTGCCATTGAGCTGGAGCCATTGGATTCGGTGATTTCGGATACGCAACGAATGGTGTAAGGGAAATCGTCGGTATGTGGAACCATCGCTTTCACACCGCGTTTTGCCAGACGACCATGACCAATTTCACGCCGTTTGGGTGCACCGAAACGACCTGTTTCACCCACGGAGTATGGCGGGAAGTTGTAGTTGAACAGGAAGTTGTCCTTGTATTCGCCGGTAATCGCGTCGATCACCTGTGCATCACGCTCAGTGCCCAACGTGGTGACAACCAGTGCCTGAGTTTCGCCACGGGTAAACAGTGCGGAACCGTGGGCGCGGGGCAATACGCCCAGACGCACGCTGATCGGGCGTACCGTTTGCAGGTCACGACCGTCAATACGCGGTTTGCCGTCGAGGATGCTGCCGCGCACGATTTTCTTCTCAACGTTTTTGAATTCACCCTTGATCTGGTCAGCGGTGAAACCTTCTTCACCTTCTTTGGCGGCCAGTTTTTCAACTGCTGCACTCAACACTTCGTCGATACGCCCGTAACGTTGCTGCTTGTCAGCAATCTGGAAGGCTTCCGTCAGTGGCGCTTCACAGGCTGCTGCCATTGCATCCTGCAATGCCTTGTTGGGTTCTGGCGCTTTCCAGTCCCAAGCGACTGTACCGGCTTCCTTGGTCATTTCGTTGATGGCATTGATGACCGCCTGCATCTGCTCATGACCGAACATGACCGCACCCAGCATCACCTCTTCGCTCAATTCCTGCGCTTCGGATTCAACCATCAGCACCGCCGCGTCTGTACCGGCAATGACCAGATCCAGCGCGGAAGACTTGATGTCTTCTTTGGAAGGGTTCAGCAAATATGTACCGTCACGATAGCCAACACGGGCAGCACCAATCGGCCCTTGGAACGGCATCCCGGACAGCGCCATCGCCGCAGAAGCACCAATCATGGCAGGAATGTCAGCGCTGACTGCCGGGTTCATGGAAACCACCATCGCAATCAGTTGCACTTCGTTGGTGAAGCCTTCCGGGAACAGCGGGCGCAGCGGACGGTCAATCAGACGAGCCACCAGGGTTTCTTCTTCAGTCGCACGGGTTTCGCGCTTGAAGAAACCGCCAGGAATACGGCCTGCTGCGTAGAATTTTTCCTGATAATCAACCGTCATCGGGAAGAAGTCACGGGCTGCGTCAGTGGTTTTCTGCCCCACGACAGATACCAGCACACAAGTATCGTCCATGTTGACCATGACCGCTGCGGTGGCCTGCTTGGCAATTTCGCCAGTTTCGAGGGTGACGGTATTGTTACCGTATTGGAAGGTTTTGGTAATTTTAGCCATTACGTCAGTTTTCCTTTGAGGAATTATTTACAGTGGAAATGTCACGGGCAGGCTGTTGAGAAAGGCTTCAGGTAGCAGGCGGTGTAGGAAAGCCCTTGTCAACAACCTTCCTGCGTGACGGATTACTTTACAAAATTTAAAGGCAGATAACAAAACACCGCACAAAGGCGGTGTCTTGTGTTGCTTGCACCGTGATTAGCGGCGCAGGCCAAGGCTACTGATCAGAGCCTGATAACGGTTCAGATCCTTGCGCTTGAGGTAGTCCAGCAGTTTACGGCGCTGGTTTACCATCGCCAACATGCCACGACGTGAGTGGTGGTCATGTTTGTGTGCTGCAAAATGGTCCGTCAGATGCTTGATTCGCGCTGTCAGCAGCGCAACCTGCACTTCCGGGGACCCGGTATCTGTATCTGATTGGCGGTATTGCGCGACAACACCAGCCTTATCTTCTGCACTCAGAGACATTCGCCAAAGCTCCAGATTAAGGGTTGCTAAAAAGGCGGCGATTATACACCCCAGCATCCAAACAGTACAACTTTGTTTTCAGGCGTGGGTGTGACCGGAAGTGATGCATGGTTTAATATCTGGTAACTATCCCCATTAAAA
>ERZ761609.245-NODE-245-length-72318-cov-14.118595_pt1 | contig 72318 bp, 73 predicted proteins | sample MGYA00511163_ERZ761609 | MGnify/ENA primary metagenome ERZ761609 (study PRJEB28899, sample SAMN02445070) | bioreactor sludge metagenome | biome: EBPR sludge | place: Australia: Brisbane, Thorneside Wastewater Treatment Plant | collected 2011-12-16 ...
AAACCGAGCTGGTTAAGAAGGATGCAAGTATAGCAACGTTAACGGCTCAAATGTCAGAGAAAGAAAACAAACTGGCCTCTTTGGAAAGTCGCTTGAGCGAGGCTCAAAAAATGTCCCAGCAAATACAACAGGCTCAGACCAATGAAAAATCAAGCGAAGCATTACTGGCGACATTGAAAGAAGACTTGGTACAAAAAAGCACAAAACTGGGTGAGACTGAGGCAAAGCTTATTCAATTACAAAGCCAACTCGCTCAATATCAAGCCAAAAGTGGTGCAGAGCAAGCATCTGCGTCGACAGCTCAAACAATGCTTCAGCAAAGTCAGGCCAAAGTAAACCAATTGGAAGCCCAAATTAGGGCGTTGCAACAAGAGCAGACTAAAATAACAGCGCAGCAAGTCGCCTATGTTCAGCCGTCCTATGGAACAGAATCAGCATCCATGGCGCAGCCGGAGACAAGACCAGAGACAGTAAATACAAATACCTCGAGCCTTTTCCCGACTTCCGTGCAATATGCGTCATTTTTGGAAACTGCGGGCATTCCTGTAAAAGGAGGTCTGTCTGAGGTGGCAGGGGGAGATCCTTCATCATATAAAGCCTATAGTTGGAAAACCCAAAGCCTTTATGGAAGTGTAGAAATGCGTAAAGCAGCGGGAGCGTCATCCTTTGATACAGTCATAAGCCAGTATTTGGCTCGGGCAAAATCGCGGTGCAATGGTGATTTCGCCGCTGTTCCGTCACAAGCCAAAGCATCTGGAGTAGAACAAAGCTCGTCTTATGAAATTGCCTGCGTCGGTCAAGGAAGCTCAAGCTCGGCATCAGTATTGTTCACATACGGAAAAGGCATCATATCGACAGTCGCCCATGAAGGGCGTGCAGAAGCCATGGATTTGGCAATTGATGCGCGTGATCGGGTTGCAAAGGCAATACGCTAATTTTTCTGAAATTCTGTAAAATAGATAAAATTTTAGATAAATTTTAAATAACCCGCTAACCTTTTTATGCCACAATGAATATAATGGTTTCGAATATTCCTAACGAAGAACTCGTTTTTTATAGAGAGCCTAAAAAGTAATAAAGGGCTCAAAGAATTATGGCGGATAGTAAACTCTGGCTACAACATTTGTCGTCGTCTCTGCGTGCAAGCCGACAGGTGGCGTATTTGTATCATGTAGATGAAGATCGATATGAATTTATCGGTGATGTTATGGGCGTTCTCGGTCTGGCAGAAGAAGAATTTCCAAGAAACAAGGAAAGCTTTAAACGGCTCATTTTGAATGATGATGTGATAGCAAGGCAGCTATCAATTGCTGATGCGCTTGGTCAATCCTCGGAAAAAGAAAAGAATTTTACCCTAAAATATAGGCTCATACGTGCCAATGGAACTCCCATTCCTGTCATTGAAACAGGGGTTGCAAGATTTGATCCAAAGGACAAAAAAACAACAATCCAGAGTTTGATGGCATTGGATATTGAAACAATCGAACACCAAAAACGCCTTGCGCGAAAAATTGGCTTCAAAAATACAGTCAGCTCTGTTTTTAGTAGCAATGGAGATCGCCGCAACCTTCTGGGTGTGTTGGAAAAAGAAATAGAAAAAAACTTAGAAGAAGATGGGAATAAAGGATTTCTGGTTTTACTGGGACTTGACCGGATGTCCTTGGTCAATGAAATTTATGGCAGCAGCTTCGCAGATGATCTTTTGGAACAAGTGGAGCAGATGCTGCGTGTCATTACAGCGGGAAAAGCAGATCTATATCACGTGGCAGGGGATATTTTTGCACTCTTGTTTAAAGACAGGTCTGCGGGTGAAATGCATGATATTGCACAAGAAATTTTGAAAGTATTTTACAACCAAACATTGGCAGTGCAAGAACGATCGATCCATCAAGTGGTGTCCATTGGCGGAGTGCGCCTGACGGAAAAAGGAATATCTGCCTCTTCTGCTTTGAGTAGGGCAGAACTCGCTCTAATGGATGCCAAAAATAAAGGCAGAGGATGTTTTATCGAATATTCCGAAAAATTGGGAGAAGAAGTTAAAAATTTCCGAGACATATTGAATATCGGTGATAACTTTCTAAAGGGCTTCAAAGATGGCCGCGTTAAAATGGCATTTCAAGGTATCGTAAATTCAAGAACAAATAGTATTTCATTCCATGAAAGCCTGATACGGTTAATTGATGAAAATGGCGAAGTCCATTCTGCGGGGCAGTTTATTGGCGCGATTGAAAAGATGGGTTTAACGCGCTTGGTAGATACGTTTGCAACACGAGAAGCAATTCGCGAGCTGAAAGAATTTCCTGAAATTTCATTGTCGGTCAACGTATCCAATCATACCTTCACCGACCCTGATTGGTTAAAATCCATAGTTGTAGAGTTAAGAGACCATACCAATATTGCTGAACGCTTGATCGTAGAAATTACTGAAAGCGTCGTCATGAATGATGTCCATCAAACAATGCGTGTTATCAGAACATTGCAGGATTTGGGATGTAAAATTGCACTGGATGATTTTGGAGCAGGCCAAACCGCCTTTACCCAACTCAAAGATCTTTCATTGGATATTGTAAAAATTGATAAGTCTTTTATCAGGGACATGGAAAAAGAAGAGAATAAACTCTTTATCCGGACGTTGCATTCTCTGGCATCTGCCATGAATTTGGAAACTGTAGGGGAAGGAGCAGAAACATTGGCCGAGGCAGATATTTTGACCAAAGACGGGATCGATCATATTCAAGGGTTTGTCTATGGTCTACCGACAATGGATCGCCCATGGGCTAATCTTCACGTTCCTGAAAATATGACGAAGCAGTAATAATTAACCACAAAAAACCGCCCTTTGCGGGCGGTTTAATTTCAATCAATCAAATTCTATTCATCGTCACTTCCGGTTTTCTGACCTGGAAGAGAGAAGTTGGAAAAAGCTTTCATGGTTTGTTCAAACAAAGCCATATTCTGTTTGCTCATTTCTTCAAAACTATTCATCGGGAAAATTCCACCGAATGATTTGTTCAGCTGTTCGCGGAACTGCTCTTGTTTTTGAGTAAAATCGTTAATGGATTGTTCCAGATAGTTGGGAACAAGCTTACCCATATTGTTGCCGTAAAAGCCGATCAACTGCCGCAGGAAATTTGTTGGCAGTAAATTCTGCCCACCTTTTGATTCTTGTTCGACAATAATTTGAGTCAGAACGGAACGAGTCAGATCATCCCCGGATTTGGCATCATAAACAACAAAATCATATCCTTCCTTAACCATCTGACATAAATCATCTAGCGTTACATAACTGCTGCGCCCAGTGTCGTATAAACGACGGTTTGCATATTTTTTAATTACTGTGGGCTTGTCGCCACCTTTTTTAGAAGCCATTGCCTTGCACCTATGGTGTAAAATGTTGCAGGATCATCTTTACAATTAAGCACAAATTCACGTGCGACACAAATATTTTGCTGCGTGATATTTTATAATGTCATAATATTGTTTCGCAAAACTTCGCAAAGGTTAGAATGGCAAGACAAACAAAAGATATTTTGCTGCAACCCGCAATCCGGCAAAGGCCGTTGATGATGCAATTGGGGCTTGCATCAGCTTCGATGGCGCAACCGCGTTTGATTCGTGGAAAATCTTTTGGCAATGATTTTTGGGCAGACGAAGAAGGAAAGAGCACCAAAGCAAGTATGGAAAAAGTGGTTGAAGGTTTGCGCAGATACCAGATGCATGAGCACCGAAGAGCCCCGCAACATAACAGTGTGGTTTGGTCGGATGGAGAAACGCGGTTGATCTGGTTTGCAGCAAAAACAGATAAAAGGCGCAAATCTTCCCGCGCACAAATTTTGGTCATTCCGTCCATGATTAACGGGTCGGAGATTCTCGATATTCTTCCCGATCAAAGATCTTTGCTGCGCTGGCTTTGTGCACAAGGCTTTGATGTCTTTCTGCTGGAATGGGGTAATATGCGGGAAGACCCTGAATTATGTGATCTCGATCATACCATCGGATGCAAATTCAAGAAATTATTGAACTGGTTAAAACAGGAAAAAGCAGATACGCCGCTTATTGGTTTGGGATACTGCATGGGGGGGCTTTTATTAGCAGCGGTTGAAGAACTGAATTCGGATGTTTTTGACGGACTGGCTTTTATCGCAACCCCTTGGGATTTTGAAACCGGCGGCGAAGGAAGTTTTACAGGCGCAATTCATCAATGGGTCAATGAAGGAGGTTTAGTTCGGGTAACCCACATGGACTATATGCCCAATGAATGGCTGCAACTAATTTTTGCAGGCATTGACCCGTCAATGGTGGCTAGAAAATTTTCGGCCTTTGCGGAAATGGATATGATGTCAGAACAGGCAAGACTTTTTGTCGCAGTAGAAGACTGGGTAAACGGCGGGGCAGATTTACCTGCGGGTATTTTGATTCAATCTGTCAATGACTGGTACATCCATAATAAACCGATAAAAGGGGAATGGAAAATACAAGGGCAATCCATTAACCCGAAAGAGTTTAATAAGCCGAGCTTTGTTGTCATTCCTTCAAAAGACAAGATTGTTCCGCCAGCGTCATCTAATGCACTGGCAAAACAGTTGAAAAATGCAGAGGTCATAAAACCTGATTGTGGACACATCAGTATGATGGTGGGATCAAAAGCAGAAGAACAGGTTTGGAAGCCTTTGTCAAAGTGGATAAAATCCTTGAAAAATTTGCATTGCAGCAAAGCTTAAGTCTTTGAAAAAATCCTAAATCGTTGCATAGTCCAGACATTATAAATTCAAGTCCAAGGGAAATAACACCATGATCGAAGAGTCTGTCGTCATTGTTTCAGCAAAAAGAACCGCTATAGGATCTTTTTTAGGCGGGTTGTCAACCTTGACCGCCGTTGATTTAGGAAAGATTGCTGTTGAATCCGCAATGATTGAAGCCGGAATTTCTGGATCAGATGTTGATGAAGTCTTGTTAGGCCACGTCCTGACTGCCGGTTGCGGACAAAACCCCGCCCGTCAGACCGCCATAGCTGCTGGCATTCCAGTTGAAAAAACAGCCATGACCATCAATCAGGTTTGCGGATCAGGTTTGCGGACAGTGGCCTTAGGCTTTCAATCAATCAAAAATGGTGATGCGAATATCGTTGTGGCAGGCGGGCAAGAAAGCATGAGCCAATCAACGCATTGTATAGCAATGCGCAACGGTACAAAAATGGGAAATGCCGAATTAGTAGACACCATGATAAATGATGGTTTGTGGGACATATTTAATAACTACCACATGGGAATTACCGCAGAAAATGTGGCAGAAAAATATAGTCTGACCCGTGCCGATCAGGATAATTTTGCGGCGACATCCCAACAACGCGCCGAAACGGCGATAACCTCAGGAAAATTTAAAGACGAAATAGTCCCCGTGACAATTAAAAATAGAAAAGGAGATAGTGTCGTTAATACCGATGAATTCCCCCGTGCCGGAACAACAAATGAAACATTGGCCAAACTGCGTCCCGCATTCAAACCAGACGGAACAGTCACAGCAGGAAACGCATCCGGCATTAATGATGGTGCAGCAGCCGTTGTCCTGATGACAGCAAGCGAAGCCAAAAAACGTGGATTAACACCATTGGCGACGATTAAATCATGGGCAACCGCTGGCGTTGATCCATCCGTCATGGGAACGGGACCTATTCCGGCAAGTAAAAAAGCATTGGAAAAAGCAGGGTGGAGCGTAGCTGACCTCGACTTGATTGAATCCAATGAAGCCTTCGCAGCTCAAGCATGCAGCGTGTTGAAAGAACTCAAACTTGATCCTGAAAAAGTCAATGTGAATGGCGGCGCAATCGCTTTGGGACATCCGATCGGCGCATCTGGAACACGGATTTTAGTCACCTTGCTTCATGAAATGAAACGTCGTGATGCCAAAAAAGGTTTGGCAACATTATGTATTGGCGGCGGCATGGGGATTGCCATGTGTGTTGAACGGTCGTAACCAGAACCGAAATAAAAAAGGAATAAAAACATGACAAGGAAAATATTTGTTTTCTTTTTTCTTCTTTTGATGGGAAGTACAACTTTGGCTCAAGCCGAAGAAAAAGAATCTGCGTATGAGCGCGTTATAAGAACAGGAACAATTCGTTGTGGTTATATCGCATGGAAACCATATTTTTATTATCAAGACCTGAATGATCCATCATCAAAAACAGGAATATCGTTTGACCTGATGAATACTATTGGAAAAACTCTGGATTTAAAAATCGAATGGACTGAAGAGGTTGGTTGGGGAAATATTGGCGAAGGCCTAAAAGCAGGGCGTTATGATATGGCTTGTGTCTCTATGTGGCCGGATGCTCCCAAATACAAAAACTTTCTTTTGACCCGTCCTTTGTATTACAGCGCGATTTATTCGTGGGTTCGTGCGGACGATAACCGTTTTGATGGGGATATAAACAAGATTAACAAACCGGATGTAAAAATCGCGGCTGTTGACGGTGCTTTTAGCTATAATCTTGCTAAAGAAATTTTTCCGGATGCAGGGATTGCATCGATTTCCCCGATGGCTCAGAGTGCAGAATATTATATGACGGTTGTTTCCGGAAAGGCCGATATTATAAATACGGATAGCGATGAGATGGCTGCTTTTCTTGAAAATAACGCAGGAAAACTACGAATGGTGAAAGACGTGGAGCCTCTGCGCCTTTATCCTCATGTGATGGGCATTCCGGCGGATAGCCCGCAAATGAAGGATATGGTTGACAGTGCCCTTGGCTTCCTGATTGACAACGGATTTATGGACGGGATAGTTAAAAAATATAATCTTGAACTTGTGACTCCTCAAAAAGGGATGTCCGAAAAATAAATTTTTCTAAAAGAGAGGATGGGTAATGAATAAAATAGCAATCGTAACAGGTGGAACGCGCGGAATCGGTTTGTCGATTACAAAAGGTTTGATTGCCGAAGGGTATCAGGTCGCGGCTTTGTATCACGGCAATGAGGACGCCGCGCAAAAATGTGCAACAGAAACCGGAGCAAAAGTTTTCAAAACCGATGTTGCCGATTTTAATGCTTGTAAGGAAGTCATTGCTAAAATTGAGGCGGAAATGGGATCGGTCAATGTTCTGGTGAATAATGCCGGAATTACAAAAGACGGAATGCTTCATAAAATGCCGGAAGAAAACTGGCATGCGGTTATCGAAACCAATTTAACCTCGTGTTTTAATATGTGCCACGCTGTGATTTCAGGAATGAGAGACAGAAAATTCGGACGGATTATCAATATCAGCTCAATAAACGGTCAAAAAGGTCAGATGGGACAGTGTAATTATTCGGCAGCCAAAGCCGGAATGTTGGGATTTACTCGTGCCTTGGCGCAGGAAAGTGCCGCCAAAGGTATTACGGTTAATGCAATTTGCCCGGGATATATCGCAACCGATATGACCTCCGCTATGCCGCAAGAGGTTTTGGATTCGATTGTCAGGCAAATTCCTGCTGCCCGCATGGGAAAACCTGAAGAAATTGCCGATATGGTGGTCTTTTTGGCCTCTGATCGGTCGGCTTTTGTTAATGGAGCGACCATGACCGTCAATGGTGGGCAATATATGGCGGCATAACCTTTAAAAAACCAATTTTTGACTTTTCATTCTATAGAGCCATATCTTATAAAAGACAGGGCTCTGTTTTTTTGTATTTCACAAATTTTCCAAAGGTTTACCTATGTCTGATAACAAGTCTTCTAATCCCGATGTTCAAGGTTTTGATGACCCGTCCCCGAAAACTCCCAAATGGCTGAAATACCTCGCCGGAACTGCCGTCGGACTGGTATTGGTTTCTGGTGGCGTGAGTGTACTTGTCCCCAGCATAATCGATCAACAAAAATATAAAAGTATGATTGTCGATAAGGTTAGTGAATCCACTGGTTATCAAGTGGATTGGAAAGGGGATATCGGCATATCCCTGTTGCCTCTGCCCCATATCACCGTGAGTGATTTAACCGTATCTGCCAACGACCAGAAAATCATTTCAATCAAATCAGCCGATATAGAAGTGGCACTTTTCCCTCTGTTATCCAAAAAAATCGAAGTAAAAGACATCACATTGGAAGAGCCGCAGATGACTCTGGTAACGCTCAAAAATGGTCAACAGACATGGATGACCAAACAGATCGTCGACAAACAGGAAAAACCAACATCTGACACCGATAAAAAGAGTGAATCTGATTCCTCCTCTTCCATGGATGTTTCCCTGAATGTCGTAGAAATTACAGACGGTATTTTTATATGGGATGACCAATCTTCAGGAACACGTCACGCGGTTGAGGATGTTGATCTACGTTTAAAGGCCGACAGCCTGTCAGGCCCTTTCGAAATGAATGGTGGATTGACCTATGGTGGACGTAAAGTCGAAGCCAAAATCAACACATCTGATATGGATATGGACAATGGAATCTATCCGGTTCAAATAAAACTGGCATTGCCCGAAAGCAATATTCGCGCGGCATATTCTGGTGTTATCACCAATAAGGATATACTGTTGGTTGAAGGGGATATGTCTCTTGAAGTAACAGATTTTGGGGTGGCATTGGCTGCGTTCTCGGGCGATGATGCTCCTGAAATTCCCAAAGAATTGCAGGGTAAAACCTCACTCTCTGGAAAAATCACCTACTCTCCGGAAAAAATAGCACTCAGCAATTTACAAGTATTGCTTGGAGAGTTGGATTATGCAGGAAATTTCTCGGCTGCAAATTTGGCCGATAAAACAAAAACTCCCCAAATTTCTTTTTCTTTGAGATCCAATCAAAAAGCCGATGGATCTGCGTCGCCATTAGTCAAATTTATGGATGATTTATCTGTATCGGCTACGGCGACCATGTCGGGGAACAAGATCTTGCTGGAACAAAGCAACTTGAAGCTTGATGAAAATGATATTTCCCTCAAAGGAAGTGTCACGCTTGATGATAAAAAGACAGTCGATTTGGTGGCAACAGTCAAAAAACTGGACATAGACCAGATACAAAAAAAATTGGGTGTTAACACAAGCGATGAGTCTTCATCCGATGTGGTTGATATTGCAGAATCCGCTGGTTCGGAAAAGAAATCCTTCGGGTTTTCCGTCCCCTTTGAAGGCCGGATGCGCGGCGATATAGAAGAGGTCGTTCTTAGTCAAAAATCCTATAAAGATATTCACTTTGATATATCATCATCTCAAGGCTCATTGAAAATCAATAAAATGGATGCCGAATTACCGGACGGCATTTCAATCAAGTCATCCGGAACAATCGGTAACACAGAAAAATTATCGGATCTTGATATAGGGTTCAAAACAAATATTGCCGACGTTGAGGCAGTGGCCAGAAATTATAACGTCACATTGCCTGAACTTCCCAGAAAAATAGGAGCGGCGACAATCAATGGCAAAGTCACCGGAGGCTTAAAAGCTTTGGGATTTGATATGAACCTTGGAGTCTGGGGAGGTACAGCATCAGGAGCAGGAACGGTTGCTGGGATACTGGGTACGCCGGTTATCAATAAACTGAAGTTTTCACTCAATCATCCGAACTTTCCTGAAGTGATGAGGATCGTTCAGCCATCCTTTATACCAAGCAGCACCATGACGGGGGCTTTGTCTCTTTCTGGTGATGTTGCATGGGGTGACGATCAGTATCATGTTTCGGCACTGAAAGGAACTTTGGGAAAGACATCGTTAGACGGAAATTTTGATGTTGAAACGTCACCAAAAGCAACCATATCCGGTGCTTTAAATATTGGCGATTTGGTCATCCCGATGGTGAGCGGAGAGCAACAATCATCCGTTGGTTCATCTAAATCTGCCCCGCAATCTCCAAAAGGTGGCGCGAAATGGTCACGGGAAGCCATTGATGTGGCATGGATGAAAAAATTTAATGCAGATTTAAAAATTACGGCAAAATCTTTAGCGTATGATATGTGGAATTTTTCAAACGCCAATCTTGATTTCTTACTGAACGACGGGACTCTGGACATCAAGGATATGAGTGCTGGATTGTTTGGTGGTCAAGCCGCTGTTTCTGGACAAATAAAAACTGGATCAGGTGAACGCGATCCATTGGGCATAATGGCTCAAATGAATGCGGAAAATGTGGACGGTAAAAAACTCCAAAGTGCGTTAATGGGTAAACCCAACGATACAATTTCCGGAACAATTTCCAAGGTGGATTTCAATGTCAATGCAACCGGATTATCTCCGGCGGCATTGGTTCAAACGCTTTCAGGTCAAGGGAATATCGAAGGACGGGACATTATTGTCAAAGGGGTCGATGCAGTCCAACTCGCAACTGCGGCTAAAGGAAGTTATAAACCGATGGAGCGGGCAGGAACATTGTTCGGATCATTTGGAAATGGTCAGACAGAGTTCACAATTTTTGTATCTGAATTTGTAATTCAAAACGGCATCGTAAATTTTTCAAAGATTTTATTTGATGGGGCTAAGGCTTCGTTGAACGGGACAGGAAATATAAACTTGCCCCAATGGACAATTGATTTGAAAAATACCATGACGATTAAAGATACAGATATTCCGCCCTTTGATTTTACCATCAAAGGATCATTGGATAACCCAACCAAAGCGGGCGGGGATGTTATTGAAAATTACTTGCGTGGGAAACTCGAGAAAAAAGTCAATAAACTGATTGAAAAGCAACTAGGGAAATTCTTGGGTACAGACCAAGCACCAGAGCCGACATCCGCACCCGTATCCCAAGACATAATAGGAACCGAAGTCCCTATGCAAGATATTGGTCAGGACGCTGCACCGGCACCGGCACCAGCTCCCGAGAAAAAATCAAAAGATGATATAAAAAAAGAAGCTCTAAAAGCGTTGGGCGGATTGTTAGGGCAATAGCCTAACTTTTAAGCCGATAAAGAATGTAAAGACGCAATGCGCTGGATAAGTTGATCTGGCGCATTGCGTCTATGTGGGCAACCAATTCCGAAAGTGTCGTCTTGTCTTGCTCAACAATGGAAAGAAGCTCATCCCAAAACGGCTGTTCCAATGACACCGATGTGGAATGTCCGGAAATTGAAACAGAGCGTTTAATGACAGGCGAAGAAAGAAGGCCTGATAATAGTTCATCAGGCCTGTCTTGATTATTAGGAGGACGCTTAGTCACGCGGTTTGACCATATCTTGAGGAACAATCCATTGTTTGAATTGTTCTTCGGTTAACAGCCCCAAGGCCACGCCGGCTTCTTTCAAAGAAGAGCCTTCTTCATGGGCTTTTTTGGCTATTTTCGCCGCGTTGTCATACCCGATATGAGGGTTAAGCGCCGTCACCAGCATCAGGCTTTCAAACATCAATTTTTCAATGCGCCGCTCATCGGCTTCGATACCCGCAATACAATTATCGGTAAAGCTGTGACAGCCATCGGCAATCAAACGGATAGACTGCAACACATTGTAAATGATAACTGGCTTGAACACATTCAATTCAAAATGCCCGTTCGATCCGGCGATGGTCACGGCAACATGATTGCCCATGACTTGAGCACATAACATGGTCATGGCTTCACATTGGGTTGGATTGACTTTGCCTGGCATAATCGAAGACCCTGGCTCATTCGCAGGAAGCACCAATTCACCAATACCGCACCGTGGCCCTGATCCCAATAATCGGATATCATTGGCTATTTTCATGAGAGATGTGGCAATCGTATTGAGGATGCCTGAAACTTCGACCATTGCATCATGCGCGGCCAATGCTTCGAATTTATTTTCTGCTGTTACGAAGGGAAGGCTGGTGATGTGAGCAACGTCTGCGGCAAATTTTTCGGCAAATCCTGCTTTGGAATTAATTCCTGTTCCAACGGCCGTTCCACCTTGTGCCAACTGCATCAAACGTGGAAAACATGTTTTGATGCGGTCAATACCAAACTCGATTTGTTTGGCGTAACCTGAAAACTCCTGACCAAGGGTCAGCGGCGTTGCATCCATCAAATGAGTGCGCCCGATCTTGACAATATGGTCAAATGCCTTGGCCTTAGCATCAAGAGCAGCATGAAGATATTCAAGGGCAGGGATCAACTCATGATAAATTTGTTCACCTGCTGCAATATGCATCGCTGTCGGGAAGGTATCATTCGAGGATTGCCCCATATTGACATGGTCATTCGGGTGAACGGGTTTCTTTGATCCCATGACGCCGCCGACCATCTCGATTGCACGGTTCGAAATGACTTCATTGGCATTCATGTTTGTTTGAGTGCCTGAACCAGTTTGCCAGACAACCAGAGGAAACTCATGAATCAAAGACCCGTCAATGACTTCTTCGGCAGCATTGATAATGGCATTCCCGATTTCCGGAGAAAGAACACCTAAAGCCATATTGGTTTGAGCCGCAGCACGTTTGATAATACCAAGCGCCCGAATTAATGGGGCTGGCATTTTTTCGCCACCAATTTTGAAATTTCCCAAAGACCGCTGAGTTTGCGCCCCCCAATATTGATTGGCAGGAACTTCAATTTCACCAAAAGAATCGGTTTCAGTGCGAATGGTCAGGCCAGAATCAGATTCCAGAGATTGCGATGCGGACGTCATGTTATATTCTCTCCATAAATATTAAATACACGCCCTTTTTAGCTGATTTATCCAGTAGATAGAAGGGGAAAAGCCATATAAACTGGTACATATTAGGATTTTATGACCATCAAATAAAAGTTGGGTAAGGTAAAAAATGAATAAAATGAGACAAACATTAGGAGTTATGGGTGTCGGAGCCTTTGGCGAGTTTATGCTGAAATACCTGATCCCGTATTTTGAAGTGACTGTTTATGATTCTCATCGTGACCTGTCCGATATTGCGTCTTTGTATAACGTAAAACTCGGGACGTTGGATGAAATCTGTGATTGCGAAATTATTGTTTTGTGTGTGCCAGTGGTTCATTTGATGGACGCTGTGTCATCAATCTGTCATAAACTTCAAAGAAACCAGCTCTTGATTGATTTATGTTCGGTAAAAGTTAATCCAATCAAAATTGTTACTGACCTCATTCCTGATGGAGTCGAGTATTTGAGCCTTCATCCGCTTTTTGGCCCTCAAAGTGGTAAATTGGGCATTCATGGCCTGAACATAACATTATGTGACATTGGCCGAACCAATAGAAAAAATTGTATTAAAAAATATCTGTCAGAGACTTTGGGACTATCTGTCCATGAAACAACTCCGGAACTTCATGATAAGGAAATGGCCTATGTGCAAGGTTTAACCCATATGATGGCCAAAGTTTTTTCAAAAATGGATGTGCCTGAAATTCATCAAAAAACAAAAACTTATCTGCTATTAAGCGAAATGGTCGAGATGATCCGTTACGACAGCGACGAACTTTTTTTAGCTATTCAGCGGGACAATCCGTATGCCAAACAAACCAAGCAGGAATTTTTTGATGCAGTCAAACATTTGGAAGAAAAGCTTTCAGAAGAATAAAGGCGCATGCGGGCAAACGCGGTTTCTTATTTAATTTTGAATGATTACAAAGTTTCAAAAAACTCGAAAATCATATTTTTGACATCATCCGGCACAGTCGATGCATTGATTTTTGATCGAACAAACTCGGAATTTCTTAAATCCTGTATGTACCAGCCAATATGTTTACGAGAAATTTTAACTCCGACATCAACGCCATAATGAGAAATTAGCGCGTCATAATGATCGAGCATCAAGTCTCTTAAAAACAAGCCTGATGGGGCGGGAGAGTGTTGTCCGGTTGATAAATGATCCATCACTTGTTTGACAACCCAAGGCTTGCCATAGGCTCCACGCCCGATCATTACGCCATCCGCTCCTGATTTTTCAAGAGCCAAAGACGCATCATGCGGTGTCAGAATGTCTCCGTTGACGATCACAGGAATACGCACTCTGGATTTGACTTCACGAATGGCATCCCAATCAGCTTGCCCTGTATAAAGTTGGTTGCGCGTTCGTCCATGAACCGTAATCATTTTAACACCCACGTTTTCTGCCATCTCGGCCAGACGGGGAGCATTGATTGAGTCATGATCCCATCCTAACCGCATCTTGACAGTGACAGGAACGCCAACGGCCTTAACTGCATCTTCGATGATCCGGATAGCAAGAGGTTCATCGCGCATTAACGCCGACCCACCCATATTATTGACGATTTTCTTGACCGGACATCCAAAATTAAGATCAATAATTTGCGCACCGCGTTCTTCGCAAATCCGCGCGGCTTCTGCGACAACATCCGGCTCGCATCCGGCAATTTGAATGGCAAGGGGATGTTCTTCAACAAAATCAAAACACTCTCTTGTTTTTCGCATTCTGCGAGCATTCTCAACCATGGGACGTGATGCCAGCATTTCAGAGAAAACCAATCCAGCACCAAATCTTTTGACCATGTGCCGGAAAGGTAAATCCGTCACCCCCGACATAGGGGCGAGAAAAACAGGGGTTTCAATGTTGATAGAACCAATTGAAATAGACATGATAATTAGTAATGCGGTGGCTTTTCAGCAGCAGCCATTTCCGAGACTGTTTGTACGCGATCTGCTTTGCTGGTTGAATGATCCTGTTCCATATCTTTAAAACGGGAAATCAGGTAATAGACCTGTTGCTTCAACGTATCAATTTCTCTCCATTGGGAACTGGTCATATCGCTTAAATCCGTGATTTGCTTTTCCTGATGGGCAATCATGGTTTCAAGGCGGGTAATATCATCGGAATTATCATTCATATGCTGGTTTTACACTGTTTCCCGAGGAAATAACAATATATTTGCTACGAAAGATCAGAAACACTACAATCTGATGCTATGAGCAAAGCATTTACCAAAGAAAATGATGACGAAATGGAAGGCGGGTTCGAAGAACCCGACACTCTTCTTGCTGATGTCAAAAATCTGATGACACCATTCGGACATAAAATGCTTTCGGATGAACTTGAAACCCTCATACGCGTAGAGCGTCCAAAGATTGTTGAAATAGTCTCATGGGCCGCCGGAAACGGAGATCGCTCCGAAAATGGTGATTATATTTATAATAAAAAGAAGCTCCGCGAAATTGATCGTCGCGTGCGTTATCTGACCAAGAGACTAGAAAAGCCGGAAATTGTTGACCCAAAACGCCAGCAAAATATAGAACATGTTTTCTTTGGCGCGACCGTGACCTATGTTGACGAAAACGATATTGAAACAACTGTCAAGCTGGTCGGCGTAGATGAAGCAGACATGGATCATGGTAAGATCAACTGGGTTTCGCCAGTGGCACGCGCCCTAATGAAGTCAGGGATAGGCGACACAGTAACATTGCGCACCGCAGGCGGTACGCAATCATTGGAAATTATTGATATTGTTTACGAATTGGATCAATCCGATTAGGAGACGACTTCGCGCCCACTTGATACCCAAGCTCCAATTCCGCCTGCAAGGTTAAAAACATTGTCTTCATTGGCGGCAATGTCACATACCAATTGGCAAGCACGCATAGACCGTCCGCCAGCCTTACATTGAAACACAATTTTTTTATCTGCCGGATAATGGCCGTGATTATAGGTTTTCGGAAACACGGAAAGAGGGATGGAAACCGCGCCCTCGATATGTCCGGATGCAAATTCGTCTGGCTCGCGCACGTCGATCAAGATGGCATCACCGGATTGAAGCCATTGTTCAAGGGTTGGTGCATCAATTTCCTGTATCATTTTATTTCTCCCGAAAGTGGTCGTCTTGTTTGATATTTATCGTATAAATTACAGGCTGTTTTTATAACGCTCAACGCCTTCGGATATAAGTTCACCAGCTTTTTGTGCATCTCCCCAGCCAAGAACTTTTGACCACTTGTTGGGTTCAAGGTCTTTGTAATGTTTAAAGAAGTGCGAAATTTTTTCACGCAAAATAGGCCTGATTTGTTCAACATCATCGACATTGTCGTGATAGGGATAAAGAGAAGCGTGAGGAACAGCAATAATTTTTTCATCAATTCCGCCATCATCTTCCATCAACAAAACCCCAACCGGACGAACGCGCATGACAGATCCGGGAACAACGGCTTGACGCGTAATAACCAGAACATCGACAGGATCTCCATCACCGGACAGTGTATGAGGAATAAATCCGTAATTTCCAGGGTAATACATGGCTGTATGCAGAAAACGGTCAACAAACATTGCGCCGGATTCTTTGTCAATTTCATATTTGACAGGCTCTCCCCCCATTGGGTTCTCGATGATAACATTCACATCAAAAGGAATGTCGTTTCCTGTGGAGATCTTCATGTAGTCCATAATATTATGCAGCCTTCATAAGTTTTATTTTCAGTTCATCAATGACAGCATCACCCATTTGTGATGTGCCGATTTGGGTGCAGCCTTCGGCCATAATGTCACCAGTACGAAGACCCTGATCCAGAACGGCGCGGGCTGCCGCCTCTATATGGTCAGCTATAACCGGAAGGTCAAGAGAAAAGCGCAAAGCCATTGCAAAACTGAGGATTGCCGCCATCGGATTGGCTTTGTTTTGCCCCGCTATATCGGGGGCAGAGCCATGAACAGGCTCATACAAAGCATTCTGATGCCCGTTTGCGTCCCGAGCCCCTAAAGACGCCGAAGGCAGCATGCCCAGAGATCCTGTCAACATCGATGCCTCATCGGACAAAATATCACCAAATAAATTATCGGTAACAATGACATCGAATTGACGCGGATTTTTCAAAAGTTGCATCGCGCAATTATCCGCATACATATGTGATAACGAAACATCAGGATAATCTGACGCCAATTTGGAAACTTCTTCGCGCCATAACTTTCCGGATTCCATGACATTTGCTTTTTCACAAGAACAAAGTTTTTGACCCCGTTTTTGTGCAAGTTCAAAAGCAACGCGAGCAACACGATGAATTTCAGATGTTGTATATACTTGCGTATTGACACCCTGACGCTCACCATTCGGCAAATCAAAAATCCCGCGAGGTTCGCCAAAATAAACTCCACCAGTCAATTCGCGAACAATCAGAATATCCAGACCGCGAATAATCTCAGGCTTTAAAGTCGATGCATCAATCAAGGCATCAAAGACCAGAGCAGGGCGCAAATTTGCAAACAAATCAAGCTCCTTGCGGGTTTTAAGCAGTCCGGCTTCAGGGCGAAGCGCAAAATCAATATGATCCCATTGAGTGCCGCCCACAGCCCCCAACAAAACACAATCGGACGATTTTCCGAGTTCCAGTGTCTCGTCTGTCACCGGAACACCGTGAGCATCAAGTGATGCGCCACCAATCGGACGTTCGGTCACATGAAAATTGGCTAACCCTTCGTGATTTAAGAATGAAATAATTTTTTGAACTTCATTCATGACTTCAGGGCCGATGCCATCACCGGCAGTAATCAAAATATTTTTTTCTATAGCCATGGTTTATCCTGTGCGCGTGTTTGTTCGTAAGAAGTAATGAGACTTTCTTTTTCAAGAGTCAGTCCAATATCGTCGAGCCCGTTCATCAGGCAATGTTTGCGGAATGGATCAATATCAAAAGTATATACACTATTGCCGCAAACAATTTTTTGTTGTTCCAGATCAATTGTAATCTCGCGTTTTTCTTCGGCGGCGGCGGTTAATTCATCAAGTTGGGCTTGAGGAATAGAAATGGGTAAAATTCCGTTTTTAAAACAATTGTTAAAAAAAATATCCGAATAACTCGGTGCAATGATGCACCGAATGCCAAAATCGAGTAACGCCCAAGGCGCATGTTCCCGTGAAGATCCGCAACCGAAATTATCACCGGTTACAAGAATAGTGGATTTGGTGTAAGGCTCACGATGCAAAACAAAATCGGATTTCGGATTGCCTTGCTCGTCAAATCGCATTTCATAGAATAACCCCGCTGACAAACCTGTGCGTTTGATCGTGCGCAAAAATTGCTTCGGGATAATCATATCCGTATCAATATTGATAAGAGGCAAGGCAGCAGGAATGCTGGTTAGTTTTACGAAGGCTTGCATTCTTGTTCTCCGATCCTCATTTTTAAATTTTCGTATTCTTCAGCCAATGGTGTGGGCATAGGCGGAGGTTCTACACCAATCGCACGATCAAATTCATCCCAAAACTTCCAGACGAAAAATTTATGAGATACAGGAATATATCCAACAGGCGTATGTTCTGGAACATCCTTGTTGATAGCAAGGTAATGCCTACCTTCTACCACAAAGAATGAACGGGAGAGATTGCTGGAGAGAAGACGTCCTTCTTCCCAAAGGTTTGGATTTTCCTTTCGTGCAAAAAAATTGAAATCTGCCATAAAATTTCCTTGGGCAGTCGTGTGCAAAGAACGCGTATCTGAGTAATCGTCAGGGATCACTACACCTTTTTTAAAGCCAGAGATTACAAAAGTTGGGGAGCTATGCCCTCCTAAAAACAAGCAGTTAGAGACCATGTTTTCTTTTTCCCCAGTTAATAATATTGCATCGGTTGGCTGTGCAAACTCTCCATTATATCCTGTTGGCGTCAACATATAAAAATCTGGCTCGCGGTTGGATATATGAATGACAGCAATCGAAGGGGTAACACGGTAGGCGCGCGGAAAATCGATTTCACTGTAATCAACAGTGATAACAGGCTTTAAGTCTAGAGCTGCCTTGATTTGTAGGAGTTGTTCTGGAGTCAGCTTCGGCAAATCCTGAAGCTTATATATCCGTTGGTACAATTGGTTGGCGGCATCATGAGATTGACCTCTCAAGTGATACATGCGTTGCAGAGCTTTGTTGATTTGTGTGGTGGCCATTTTTAAAATTCTCTGATGTCTGTTAACTTCCCTGTAATGGCGGCGGCGGCAGCCATAGCAGGAGAGAGAAGATGGGTGCGCGCTCCGCGCCCTTGTCGGCCTTCAAAGTTACGGTTTGAAGTAGACGCGCATCGCTCACCTGCATTAAGACGGTCTTCATTCATACCCAGACATAAAGAACATCCTGGTTCACGCCATTCAAATCCGGCTTCAAGAAAAACATGATCCAACCCTTCTTGTTCGGCCTGTGCCTTAACCAGCCCTGACCCGGGAACAACCATAGCCTGAACATGGGAAGCAATTTTTTTGCCTTCAACAATTTTTGCCGCAGCACGTAAATCTTCAATACGGGCATTGGTGCATGACCCGATAAAAACTTTATCGATCACAACATCTGTCAACTTTGTACCTGAAACTAAACCCATATAATCAAGAGCCCGTATCATCGATGCCCGCTTATTGGGGTCAGACACGTCATCGGGATTGGGAATAACCCCTGTAATCGGTAAAACATCTTGCGGTGATGTTCCCCATGTCACGCTCGGCGCAATATCATTGGCCTCAATATGAATGTCTTGATCGAAAATGGCATCGTCATCAGTTGGAAGAGATTTCCACCAAGCAACAGCCTTATCCCAATCCGCACCCTGCGGTGCCATGGGACGATCTTTGATATAGTCGAACGTCTTGTCATCCGGTGCAATCAGACCGGCACGCGCTCCGGCTTCGATCGTCATATTGCAAATGGTCATACGACCTTCCATAGATAGATTGCGGATGGCAGACCCCGCATACTCGATCACATAACCTGTCCCGCCCGATGTTCCGATCAAGCCGATAAGATGAAGGGCAATATCTTTGGCGGTCACAAATTCGGGAAGATCACCATCAACCGTAATGCGCATGGTTTTGGCAGGTTTCTGGATCAAGGTCTGAGTCGCCAAAACATGCTCGACTTCAGATGTTCCAATGCCAAACGCCAACGCGCCAAAAGCCCCATGCGTAGACGTATGGGAATCCCCGCAAACAATAGTCATTCCTGGTTGGGTAAATCCTTGTTCAGGGCCAATGATATGAACAATCCCCTGACGCACATCTCCCATTCCGAAATAGGTAATCCCAAATGCTTTGACGTTTTCTTCCAGTGTTTCTATCTGCAGGCGACTTTCAGGATCTTTAATCCCCAATGCCCGATTGGTTGTCGGAACATTATGATCGGCAACGGCAAGGGTTGCCCCCACATTTCTGACCTTACGTCCTGCCATCCGCAACCCTTCAAATGCTTGCGGGGAAGTAACTTCATGCACCAGATGACGGTCAATATAGATCAGACAAGTCCCGTCAGAAGCCTTGTGAACGATATGGGCATTCCAGATTTTTTCGAATAATGTTTGTGACATCAGAAACTTATAGCGAAAAACCGTGTGGGTTCTCAAGCTTAAACCATATTGTCATATTATTAACTTTTGGCATTCATAATCTCTATTAGGCAGTAGTAAATAACGAAAAGGGGTATGATATGCCAGCACCGGATTTAACATGTGAGTTTGACGCAAACGCTGGAACCGCAGCAATAGTAGACAGAACCGGCAATGCTGTGATGTTCGGTCAGAATTTGCAGGATGTCTCTAATAGCGGGATAAACAGGATTTTTGGAGCTCGCCCGGGAAAAGATTATGAAGGTGATGCTACCTTGCCAAAAGGAAATGGTCAGTCGATTGGAGATTTTACCGTTTCTCAGGCGTCTGCCAATCAAATTTCTTGTAAAGCTCCAGGAATAGGGCCTGTTTTGGGTCCGAAACGATAAAAAGACAAATCAAAAATTTTCCTTCATGCCCCAAAGATGTCAAATTAATTAAGAACTCCTTGACATTTTCATAATATTGAATTATACAACCCTTTCACAAACGTTGAAAAGGGTTGTTTTAATGAGCAGCAGATCTGAACGCAATGTCGTATCTTTATCAAGCGCAGCATTTATTTTCGCTGGCTTGATACCGCTTGCCAATACGTTTTCCGAAGCTGCCGACGTCCCAAAAACAACACAACACATCGAGATTGTTCCACTAACAACGGCTTATTGTGAGGCATCCTCAAACCCTGATGGTTCTGTAATAAAAGCAGTGGTACTAAGAAAAAGAGATGACGACTTAATGTATAGATTTATTTCCCCAACGGGGAATTTATCAGATGCACTTTCATTTCCCCCGAACAAAGGAAGGGCAGGCATTATGCGCGTGACTGAATCAGCTGTTTTCCATTACCAAAATGTTGGAATATTTACTGTCACTGAATCTGGCTGTGAAATTGAAATGGACGGTAAGGTGAAAATGTTTCGATTCCAGCCCCCCAACTCAACCAATAGTTCAAATTTTATCTTTTCGTAAGACCGGATTAACCCGTTTTTGCTAGACTCTCATTGTGCGATGCAAAATATTGCAATGCACGAAAAGGGGGCTAAAATGTTGAATATATATGATATTTCTAGTGATTTCCTGATAACCGAATCTGGCTGTGTGGCAATCTTGTTTGATGATCCCAACTTTGTAAGGTCTGAAACAGTCTTGTTTGACCGTATAAATGGCGTTGTTGAAGTGTTACTTCAAGGAAAGCTGCATCAGGTCGGGCAAGTTCCCGAACAACTGATGCTCAGTTTTGCCGAAAACAAGGACGTTCTGCTAACCGCGATCCGCATCGATGGATCACCATTTGAACTGACAAGTCGTTTAGTGGTTGTCAATTAGCGCCACCATCTCTTGTTTATCGCGCGTAAAAAACCGGCTTTGAAGCCGGTTTTAAACTGTGAGCCAAAAAATCTATGCTTTAGGCTTGTAATCTTTTTTCTCGGTAATACGGGCTTTCTTACCGCGCAAATTACGAAGGTAATACAGTTTTGCACGACGGACAGATCCGCGACGAACAACTTCGATACTGTCAATGCGCGGGGATAGCAAGGGGAACACACGTTCCACGCCTTCACCGTGGCTGATTTTACGAACAGTAAAGCTGGCATTCACGCCATGACCACCACGAGCGATACAAACACCTTCGTAGGCCTGAATACGTTCACGAGTTCCTTCAACGATGCGAACATTGACTTTAACGGTATCACCGGAAGAAAAATCAGGAATTGTTTTATTTTCAAGCAGCTTCGCGACCTGAGTGGCCTCAAATTTTTGTAGTGTATTCATAATGTTAGCTCCTATTTATCTGAGAACCCGTAATCAGAGTTTCCTCCGGCGGCTCTTTTATTTTTTTAAAGGTAAGCGGGTTATACCTCGATTGATCTTGATATTTCAAGTGTTTTGTTACGATTTCTGATGCAATTTTAACAAATCTGGCCGTTTTGCTTTGGTCAAAGCTAAAGATTGCTCTTGCCGCCACTCTGCAACTTTTCCGTGATGCCCGCTGGTTAGGATGTCAGGGACGGGGTGGTCTTGTCCAGAGGTATCTGTCCAGTTCGCTGGTCTTGTATAGTGAGGATACTCCAACAATCCGTTTGAAAAACTTTCTTCATCCGGTGTGGTGTCATTACCCAGAACATTGGGCAATAATCGCACCGTGGCATCCATCAGAATATGCGCCGCCAACTCGCCACCTGTGAGAACATAATCACCAATGCTAATTTCTTCAAAATTATAGGAATCCAGAATGCGCTGATCGACCCCTTCATACCGACCACAGAGAATGGTTAAGGTCGGCTCTTTGGCAAGATCTTGAACGAGTTTTTGGGTAAGGGGTGTGCCGCGTGGGCTCATATATATCCGGCGACCGTGTTCGGGAAAGGACAGCAAAGCGCGTTCGATCACATCCGGTTTCATGACCATGCCCGCGCCACCACCAAAAGGAACATCATCGACGGTTTTGTGTTTGTCCAAAGCGTAATCACGGATATTGCGGGCATCTAGCGCCCACAGATTATTATTCAACGCACGACCAGTAATCGAATGTCCCAAAGAGCCAGGAAAAAGTTCAGGAAAAAGGGTGAGAATCTGAAATTTCATGGTTTGATTAAGCCATAAACTCTTCGGCGGGTTCAATGCGTATGGTGCGTTCTTCGGTGTTTATTTCACCGACATAAGGTTCAACCATCGGTAAATAATAGGTTTTTCCACCGGACGCAGGGCGAATTTCAATCAAGTCGCTGGCACCGAAGTTTTGAAAATCGATCACTTCGCCGATAACTTGACCACTGGCATCAAGACAAGACAATCCTATCAAATCTTCAATATAAACTTCACCCTCTTCGGGAGCGGGTAAAGCTTCCCGATCAACATAGAGTTCCACCCCGCGTAATTTTTCGGATTCATTGCGGTCGGTAATGCCTTCAATTGAGGCAACCCAATCGCCTTTGATCGGATTTTTCAAAGTGATTTTATAAGCCCGCCCCTTGGGATCCAGAATAGGGGAATAGGTTTGAATATTTTCGGGGTCTTCCAGAAAAACACGCAGTTTGACAAACCCGCGTACGCCATGGGCGGTCAGAATTTTTGCAGCAAGGATTTGTTTGTCAGCCATATATAATTTTCCTTGGGGATCCAGAAGAAAATAAGTGCAGCCTCGCAAGGCTGCACGCTTTAAAAGTACCGGATCCCCGCATAAAGCGGGGATGACGGTGTGGATTATTCTGCAGCAGGCTCTTCAGCGGCAGCAGTTTCAGCCGGAGCTTCTTCTGCAGGGGCTTCGTCAACAGGAGCTGGAGCAGGGGCCGCAGCAGCTTCAGCGGCAGCAGCGGCTTTATCAGCTTTTTCCTTGATGCGTTCTTGTGCTTTGGCTTTTGGCTTGGATTTTTCCGGGCTATTTTTTTGCTCGGGCATAGGAGCCAAACCGGCTTTACCAATGAAATATGCAACACGGTCGGAAGGTTGTGCGCCAATGCCTAACCAGTGTTGAATACGTTCGCCATTCAAAACAACGCGTTTGTCGCTGTCTTTTGCCTGACGTGGATCATAAACACCTACTTTTTCAATGTAGTTGCCATCGCGAGGTGCGCGACTGTCAGCAACAACGATTGCATAGATAGGTGCTCTTTTGCGGCCGTGACGAGCCAGTCTTAGTTTCAGTGCCATGTTATAGTTCTCCTTTCAACAAATTGCCTGATACATCCAAAAATTATTTCTAATTTTATCTCTTCTTTTTGCGGTTCTTTTTAGTTCCGCCATGACCAAATCCACCCATTCCAGGTAGGCCAAGCATGCTTCTTTGTCCCATTCCGGCCATTGGGCCAGACAAAGAAAATCCCGGAGCCGTTCCGGCTTCTTGTTGCAAAGCGGTCAGTTTTTCCTGATCGTCTTGCCCCATGAAACCTTTCATTGCCCCTAACATTCCGGATACGCCCATTTTCTTCATGCGGCGCATCATGCCTTCCATTTGTTCATACTGCTTAATCAAACGGTTAACATCCTGAACGCTTAATCCTGATCCTGTGGCAATTCTCTTGCGGCGAGACGCGTTTAATAAATTTGGCTGGGCGCGTTCTTTTTTTGTCATAGATTGGATGATGGCCTCTTGATGCTTCATGACGCTATCATCCAGATTGGCATTATCAATTTGGTCGGCATAACGCCCCAGACCGGGTAGCATTTTCATCAAAGAACCAATGCCGCCCATTTTTTTCATTTGGCGGAATTGGGATAGCATATCGTTCAGGTCGAACTTGCCGTCCTGAAACTTACGCGCCATTTCTTCGGCTTCGTCTTGGTTGATAGTTTCAACTGCGCGTTCAACAAGCGAGACAACATCACCCATGCCCAAAATACGGCCTGCAATCCGGTCGGCATGGAAGGGCTCAAGCGCATCCCATTTTTCGCCGATACCGAGCAATTTGATCGGCTTGCCGGTCACGGCACGCATCGACATTGCCGCGCCACCGCGCGCATCCCCGTCGACACGGGTTAACATCAAGCCTGTAATGCCGATCTTTTCGTCAAATGCTTTGGCAGTGTTGACCGCATCTTGTCCGGTCATGGCATCGACAACCAATAAAGTCTCGGTCGGGCGGGATAGATCACGAATGGCCACCACTTCATTCATCAGCTCATCATTGATAGCCAGACGACCCGCTGTATCGAGCATCAGAATGTCATAGCCTTCAAGCTTGGCAGCTTTTATGGCGCGTTCTGTGATCTGAACAGGATTTTCACCAGCGATAACAGGAAGAGTGGCAATATCTGTTTGCGTGCCGAGTTGCGCCAATTGATCCTGAGCCGCAGGGCGGTAGGTATCAAGAGAAGCCATTAAAACTTTTTTGCGTTTTTTATCCGTTAGAAATTTGGAAATTTTTGCGGTCGAGGTTGTTTTTCCAGATCCCTGAAGACCAACCATCAGGTAAACAACCGGAGGTGTTCCATCGACTTTTAGTTCGGCATTGTCAGCCCCTAAAAGATTGACCATTTCGTCATGGACGATTTTGACAACTTGCTGGGCAGGGGAGACAGATTTTATAATATCCTGTCCGATTGCTTGTTCGCGGATACGTTCGACGAAATCTTTAACAACGGGAAGTGCGACATCGGCTTCAAGCAACGCCACCCGAATCTCGCGCAACGCCAGATTAACATCTTCTTCGGAAAGGCTGCCCTTGCCGCGAAGCTTATCGAAAACACCACCTAATTTTTCAGTCAAAGACTGGAACATCGTCAAAAATCCTTACAAACAGTTTTGCCACAGTGAGCGACCCTTCGCCAACTGTGGTGCACCCTTGGGCACGATCTGGACAAGATGTGCGGGCTAATTTGACCTGTATATGCCCTATTGCCATTGAAAGATCAAGGAAATATTGTAATTTTTATAAGACAAAAGCCTCAGGGAAATGAAAGTCATGGAAAAAATACAATTTATCAAAATGCACGGTCTGGGGAATGATTTTGTCATTATTGATGCACGTATTCGGGATTTTGGGAATTTGGCGGAGTTGTCACTTAAACTGGCAGACCGCCGTTTCGGGGTTGGCTGTGATCAGGTCATTTTTATGGAGGCTTCCGATAAAGCAGATGTGAAGTTGTCCATGTTTAATGCGGATGGCTCGGTTCTTCGGATGTGTGGAAATGCCATGAGATGTATAGCTGACATCATTTTTCGAGAGAAGAACATAGCCGAAGTCAGGATTGAAACGATTTCAAGATTTGTATCTTGTACCCAGGCTGAAAACGGAATGATTACGGTGGACATGGGGAAGCCTGTTTTCACACCCCAACCTCAATCTTCGCCCCTCAAAGGTGAGGATTGTACGTTGGTTGATATGGGCAATCCGCATTGCGTGTTTTTCGTCAACAACGTTGAACAGTACCCGGTGGAGGAAGTTGGCTCGCAGGTGGAGCATCACAAGATGTTTCCTGATCGAACAAATGTAGAGTTTGTCGAGGTTAAAGATCGGCACACTCTGCGGATGCGGGTGTGGGAACGGGGAACGGGAATGACGCTGGCCTGTGGCTCTGGTGCTTGCGCAACGGCAGTCGCTGCCATTTACAGGGGCTACACAGAGAGCAAAGTTACAATAGAGATGGATGGTGGCAACCTCCAGATCGAATGGAGAGACTCTGACAGCCATATCTGCATGACCGGCCCTGTATCCTATGTGTTCAAAGGCGAGATGGAGCAGTAGGTGCAGTAAAAGTAATGTTATTATGTCTTTTGTTTATCATAAAAATTGATAAATGCAAATTTTTCTGGCATGAAGGGGGATGAATGCCAGATCGAAAACCCCTCAAGTCCAGACTTTTGGCTGTCGCCTCAACGTGTATGAGAGCGAAGTCATGAAGTCTCATGCCCGTAACGCAGGTATGGAAGACGCGATCATCTTTAATACTTGTGCAGTTACGGCAGAGGCAGAGCGTCAAGCCAGACAGGCCATTCGTCGTGCCAGACGTGAAAATCCTGATGCAAAGATTATAGTAACGGGCTGTTCTGCCCAGATTAAACCCGAAACCTATGCCGAAATGCCCGAAGTCAATCAAGTCATCGGCAATCATTTGAAATTAAAATCAGAGACTTGGCAGGAAACCATCACGGAAAGAGTAATCGTCAATGACATTATGTCTGTGCGCGAAACGGCAGGACATTTGCTGGAAGGATTTGAAGGCCACGCCCGCGCCTTTATCCAGGTTCAAAATGGCTGTGACCACCGTTGCACATTTTGTATTATTCCTTATGGACGTGGCAATTCCCGCTCCGTTCCGGTCGATGACATTGTATCCCAAGTCAAAAAACTGGTTGAGCAAGGCTATAACGAAGTTGTTATTTCAGGAGTAGATGTGACGTCCTATGGCAAAGACTTACCGGGAGAGCCCACGCTGGGGTATATGATGAGCGTTATTTTCCGTGAAGTACCGGAACTGCCGCGCTTACGGTTATCCTCTCTTGATCCTGTAGAGATTGATGAAGAGATGTGGAACTTGATCGCCAATGAACCGCGATTGATGCCGCATTTGCATTTAAGTGTGCAAGCCGGAGACGATATGATTTTAAAACGCATGAAGCGTCGTCATTTGCGTCAGGATGTGATCGATACCTGTAAAAAAGCAAGGTCTTTACGGCCTGATATGGTCTTCGGCGCGGATATTATCGCGGGTTTTCCGACAGAAACAGATGAAATGTTTGAGAATACATTGAAACTGGTTGAGGAATGCAATTTGACATTCCTTCATATTTTCCCGTATTCACCACGTCCACAAACTCCGGCTGCAAAAATGCCCCAGATTCCATTGGCAGTGCGTAAAGATAGGGCGTTACACCTGCGTCAACTGGGAAATCTTCAGGTGGCAAGGCTTCATGAAGCACTTAAAAATAAACGCTGTCAGGTTGTGGTTGAACAGGGCAATATTGGCCGATCCGAGCATTTCGCGGAAATTACACTTGATATTGAAAGCCCGCTGGGGAGTTTGTTAATAGTGGAAATAGCAGGTATTCGGGATGGCCACCTGATCGGTAAAATTGCCGCATAGAAAAAAACCTTTCCGTGTTGGAGTTCCAAGCGGTCTTGTGCTAAGACAATAGAGATACAAAAGATATTAAATAGTCACATCTGTGAGGTTCGAAATGTTTTTCTGGCGCAAAAAAAATAATAATGCTCGACAAGAGCAAGAAGAAGCAGAAGACCGGATTATTCACAATCCGAATGAACCGGATTTGGAGCCGCCACTGGAATATGAGGCACAAATAGACCCGGAATTCGAAAAACACGAACTCAACGAAACTGAAACTGAAGTTATTGATGAGTTGGAAGAAATTCCATGTGCAAAAAATCCTCCCCAACAATCTAAAAAAGCAGACGAGATGGGCGGGGGATGGTTATCCCGTCTGACCGGAGGATTGTCAAAATCTTCGAATAAGATCGGTGGTGGCTTGGGAAATTTATTTTCCAAACGCAAACCGGATGAGCAAACACTTGCCCAGCTTGAAGATTTATTGATCGAAGCAGATCTGGGTCCCGGTACAGCCAACCGTCTGGTCGAGTCTTTGCGCGTACGAAAATTTGATAAAGAAAATGCGACCCATGAAGTTCAGTTGGCTTTGGCGGAAGAAATAGCAATGATCCTGAAAAATACAGCCAAGGAATTGTCCGTAGAAAAAGTGGGGAATGGCCCACGCACCATTCTGATTTGCGGCGTCAATGGTGTTGGAAAAACAACAACCATTGGAAAACTGGCGTATCAATTTCATTACCGCCAACATAAAAAAGTCATGATGGCTGCCGGAGACACATTCCGCGCCGCCGCCATCGAACAATTACAAATTTGGGCGGATCGCACCAAATGCCCATTGGTGTCCAGTGAGATCGGATCCGACTCGGCGGCATTGGCATATAATGCGTACGAAAAAGCCTTAGCGGACAACATGGATATTTTGATGATAGACACAGCAGGTCGACTGCATAATAAAGCCAACCTGATGGCCGAGCTTGAAAAAATTTCTCGTGTTCTCAAGAAAAAAGATGATTCAATTCCTCATGAGGTCATTCTTGTTCTGGATGCGACAACCGGACAGAATGCAATTTCTCAAGTTGAAACCTTTTCGAGTATTGTTAAATTGACGGGATTAGTTGTTACAAAGCTGGATGGTTCTGCCAAAGGCGGCGTTGTCGTCGCGCTGGCTGATAAATTCAACCTCCCTGTTTTCGCAGTTGGTGTCGGCGAAGATATTGAAGACTTGCAACCTTTCCATCCCGAAGAGTTCGCAAGGACTTTGGTGGGGCTGCCCGCTTAACTGATCCCGTAGACTTCATGGTTTTTTTCCTTTATGATTAAAGCAATAAAGGGTTTGCCATGTCATTTATGAAGTCGTTTAATAAAGTCTACAAATTCACGGATGCTGACGAAGCGGTTGAATGTATTAAAGAGCTATACGATCACTCTCGCCAGACTTTGCTTGATCGATTTGATGAGTTTTCAAAAAGCAAGGAATTTGCCAAGGAGCGTGCGTCTGCATGCTACCCATATCTTCGTATAAAAGTCGAAAATGCCAAACGCGTAGACAGTCGCTTGTCATACGGCTTTGTTCCAAGACCAGGAACGTATTCAACCACGCTGACCCGCCCTGATATTTTTGATTACTATTATCGTGAACAGATTCGCTTGTTGATGAAAAATCATGATGTTCCGGTAGAGGTCGGATATAGTACGATACCTATGCCCATCCACTTTGTGTTGGGAGAAGATTTCCACGTAGAAGGCGAGTTGACCCCACGGCACATGGAAGCCTTGGCAAATATTTTTGATTTGCCTGATTTATCCATTATGGATGATGAAATCGCTAATGGAACATATCATCCGGCAGAAGGTGAAGATCAGCCTTTGTCATTATTCACCGCACCACGGGCGGATATGTCGATTTTACGGTTGCGCCATTATACTGGAACCAACGCTATCCATTTTCAGAATTATGTGATTTTCACCAACTATCAATTTTATATCGATGAGTTCATCAAGATTGCCCATCAAACCATGCAGGCCAGTGATGATCCCGCTATTCGTGAAAGTCGTTCCGAATACACGGCCTTTGTCGAACCAGGAAATGTTATTACCTATAACAAGAATATGTCTGGTCTTCCTGCTGATGCGGCTGATGAAACAGGTAAAAGAATGCCGCAAATGCCAGCCTATCATTTAAAACGTGCCGATGGATCGGGCATTACTATGGTTAATATTGGTGTGGGGCCTTCTAATGCCAAAACAATCACGGATCATATTGCTGTTTTGCGTCCCCACGCATGGATTATGCTGGGGCACTGTGCTGGACTAAGAAACTCTCAAAATCTTGGGGATTATTGCCTCGCACACGGATATTTGCGCGAAGACAACGTCCTTTACCGTGATTTGCACCCATCCATTCCCATTCCGGCTTTGTCGGAAATTCAGCTGACACTTGAAAAAGCAGTCAGTGATGTGACCGGGCTAACGGGGTATGATTTGAAAAAGATTATGCGTACAGGCACCGTCGCCTCGGTTGATGACCGGAACTGGGAACTGCGCCCAAGTATTCGCAAGAATGCAAGGCTTAGCCAAAGCCGCGCGATTGCTCTGGATATGGAATCAGGCACGATTGCCGCCAACGGATTTCGTTTTCGCGTTCCATACGGAACATTGCTTTGTGTTTCGGATAAACCGTTACACGGCATGTTGAAACTTCCGGGAATGGCAGAGAATTTTTACCGCCAACGGGTCGAACAACATTTGCAAATCGGACTTCTCACCATGGCGCTTTTGCGAGACATTGGGGAAGATCGCCTACATAGCCGCAAACTTCGTAGTTTCAATGAAGTGGCGTTTCAGTAGTCACTCATTTTTTAAGCGGGGTTAGCAAGGTTATATGTCCCATTTTGCGGCCAGCGCGGATCTCGGGCTTGCCGTAAAGATGGATGCAGGCATTGGCCTGTGTCAGATAATCTTCAACCAATGCGACATCATCGCCGATCAAATTGAGCATAACCGCATCGCAATGACGATTTGTTTTTCCAACCGGCAACCCACACACTGTACGCACATGATTTTCGAATTGGGAAACAGCGCAGGCATCAATTGTCCAATGCCCTGAATTATGGGTGCGTGGAGCAATCTCGTTGGCAATAATTTGTCCGTCTTCTGTTACAAAAAGCTCGAGCCCTAAAACGCCAACCAGATCCAGTTTTTCGGCTAGTTTAACTGCCATTTGGCTGGCTTCATTCAAAAGGGCATTATTCAGCGGAGCAGGCGCGGTTGTTTTGGATAAAATATGATTTTTATGGTCATTCAGGACAGGGCAGTAAGCCTCTGTTTTTCCAAACTGGTCGCGTGCCACAATCACGGATATTTCATGCTTGAAGGATACCAGAGATTCAACAATGGCTTCTTCGGTTTTAAGGCTGCTCCACGCGGTATCAATATCGGATAATGTCTCAATTCTGGCCTGCCCCTTGCCGTCATATCCAAGTCTGGTTGTTTTTATAATACAAGACGTTGCGTCCCATTTATGAAGCGTTACACGAACATCATCGGCACAAATCGCCTTTGACCATTGCGCCGTTGGAATACCAATATCGTTCAAAAATTGCTTTTCTGACCAGCGGTGCTGGGCAATTTCAAGTAAGTCGTCATCAGGAAAAACAGGCTTGAGAGTCTTTAAATAGCGCACTGTTTCAACTGGAATATTTTCAAATTCATAGGAAATAACATCAACAGACTGGGCAAATTCCGCAAGTGCGGCTTGATCGTCATAAGCCGCGACAAAACTACGTGCCGCAACATAAGACGCCGGAGATTCTTGATCGGGACAAAAAATATGGGTTTTGATCCCAAGCCGAGCCGCCGCCAAAGCCGACATGCGCCCCAATTGGCCTCCGCCCAAGATTCCCAGAGTGCGAGCCGGTTTATTGAGGAATGTCTGCGACATGATCGGTTTGGTCTTTCCGGAATTCGTCAAGTCTCACAGCTAGGTCAGGGTCATTCAAAGACAGGATAGAGGCCGCCAACAAAGCCGCATTGACGGCTCCGGCCTTGCCGATGGCCAGTGTTCCGACAGGAATGCCCCCGGGCATTTGGGCAATGGATAACAAACTGTCCATACCGCTTAACGCTTTGCTTTCCACAGGAACTCCCAAAACAGGCAGAGGGGTCAGGCTGGCGGTCATACCTGGCAAATGTGCCGCACCACCAGCCCCCGCAATGATAACTTTGAGACCACGGCCTTTTGCTGATTTACTATAATCGTAAAGTCGATCCGGTGTCCGGTGAGCGGAAATAATGCGGGTTTCATGGGCAATGCCCAATTTATGAAGAATGTCATGAGCGTGAGACATGGTTGCCCAATCGGATTGAGACCCCATAATAACGCCAACGAGAGGATTTTGATCGCTGTCACTCATGCCAGAATATCCGGAATAAGCATGCTTTCAATCCGTGAAATCATGTCTTTAAGTCTGAGTTTTTCTTTTTTCAACTTGGCTATGGTCAAAAAATCAACGGCCTGAGAGGTCGCCATCTGATTGATTTGTTCGTCCAAACTCTTATGCTGTCGTGCAAGATCCACTAATTGATCCCGCAAGGAGTCTTCATCTACCATCTTAACATCTTCACTTAAAATTTTTAGATGTATATCAGGTTTTTGCTGTTTTGTAATCTAATTTGTAAATTAACAACAGAACCGCCATTCAACTCCAAAACCAACCCTATTTTAAAAATATGCATAATGCATAATTAATAACTTGCAATACATATAACTTATGTGATAGTTTTTCGGAAAATGGAGATCTAAATGAACAAATTATTGAGTTTAACACTTTGCCTGACCCTCTCTTTCTTTAGTGGGCAAGCAAAGGCAGAAAGTGGAATTTCCAGAATTATTGAAACGAACACTTTGCGCTGCGGCTATGTCGAGTATCGTCCTGCGCTGGAAAAAGACATGGCAACAGGTGGGTGGATCGGTTTTAACGCCGATGTCATGAAAGTTGTGGCGGATCGGCTGGAACTAACGCTGGATTTTACCGTACCAACAGGGTGGGCAACCGTTGTAGCAGATTTGAAAGCCAAAAAATTCGATATGTTGTGTAGCGGATTTTGGGTTCACCCAAATGTGGGAAAATTTGCATTATTCTCCCGTCCTATAATGTTCCAACCGGTTTTTGTGGTGGTGAAAGAGGGGGATGATCGTTTCAAGACGCAATCTGCCTTGAATGACCCTTCAATCAAAATGGTAGCACTGGACGGTGATAACCCTGTCAATATCGCAAAAGTTGACTTTCCCCAAGCCCAAATTATGGCATTGCCGAATATGACAGATTTTTCTCAGGTTCTGGTCAATGTCGCAACAGGCAAAGCCGACTTTACCATTGTTGATGCTTATACTTTCGGGGCATATAACAAAAGCAATCCAGGTAAACTGAAGGTCTTGGACGCGTCCCATCCGGTGCGGATTTATCCGGTTAGCTACGTGTTCGGGGCGGAAGATGTCGTTTTTCGCGATGCCGTCAATGCAGCGCTGGATGAAATGATACTGGACGGAACTATGAACAGGATATTTGATAAATATGAAGAATATCCTCATGCGTATTATCGGGCAGTTGTTCCATATCAGAATCCCTACTAGACTAGCCTGTATGATAACACTTTTACAAATTAAGGCGGCACGAGCCCTGCTGGATTGGAAACAGGATGATCTGGCCAAAGCAGCAGGCTTGTCCTTGCCATCCATCAACAATTTGGAGCGCGGGCTGTATTCCCCGCGTCCTGAGACATTAGAAGCCATTCGTAAAGCCTTCGAGGATTCTCGAATTGAATTCCTCAAGAATAACGGAGTAGCTATCCGTGAGGCCGATTATGGAGTAAGAACATTTTCCGGCCAGAATTTTATTGCCGATCTGGATCAGGACATTCTTTCGGTCTTGCAAAAGCCTGAGGATGAGTTGCTGGCTATATCTTGGGACGAAAAAAAGTGGATTGGCTATGCCGGAGTTTCAAATCCGGTTTATCTGGAAGCAAGAAAGCAAAGGGGCTGGGGAGAACGGTTTATTATTCCGGAAACAGCCTGTTTTCTAACCAGTCCCGTATCGTCCTACCGGACTTTGCCGGAGGGTAGAATCCCCCCGATGGCCATGGAGATCTATGGAGATCGTTACGCTTTGATTGAATGGGATGATATGCGCGTCACAATTATCCAGAGTGGCCTGATTGCTGATAGTCATAGAATTATGTTTAATAACATGTGGGAGGAGGCAAGGCCAATCTCCGAAAAACAACTGGAACGTATAGAATTATATTGTAGGGATGAAGAAAGAATTTAAGCGGGTCTTTACGTTTATTCCTAATCCAAGTATGGTGAATCATCTGCCCCTGACGCTGTAGGGGCTTTTCCTTTTATTTGAATTTAGAGGCAACATGACAAAGAAAAGAATTGGTATCCTGACAAGTGGTGGGGATTGCGCCGGATTGAATGCAGCGATCAGAGCTGCGGTGCATCGTGCAGATCTTTTGGGTTGGGAAGTATACGGGATTTTGGATGGAACAGCAGGGCTGTTATGTGATCCTATTGAATACAAGGTTTTGACCCCCGCAATGTTTGACAATAACGTCATGCGGATGGGCGGCACAATTTTGGGAACAACCAATAAAGGGAATCCCTTTGCCTACCCGATGCCGGACGGAACAATCAAAGACCGGACACAAGAAATCATAGATGGTTTCAAAAGTTTGGGTTTGGAAGCGGTCATCGGCATTGGTGGGGACGGCAGTTTTGCCATTTTACGCAAACTGGCTACTCAGGGCGGTATTCGTCTGGTTGGTATCCCAAAAACCATTGATAATGATATTGGAGAAACAGAGACCTCGATTGGTTTTGATACGGCCGTTTCTGTAGCAACCGAAGCTTTGGATCGTTTGCAGCCAACGGCGGCATCCCATGATCGTGTAATGGTTCTCGAAGTCATGGGGCGTGATGCAGGTCATATTGCTTTGACCGCTGGAATCGCCGGAGGAGCAGACGTTATTCTGATCCCTGAAATTCCATACAAAATCAGCAGTGTTGCAAAGAAAATTGCTCAGGTTAAAGAGGGTGGACGTAACTTCGCTTTGGTTGTTGTTTCCGAGGCAGTTAAAACTCTGGAAGGGGACGCCGCTCAAATGAAATTTAGTGACGGTCAACTGAGATATGGTGGTATCGGTCACTATGTTGGTGACCAGATCTTTAGAGCCACAGGATCTGAAACGCGTGTTACAGTGTTGGGACATGTGCAGCGTGGATGTTCGCCAACCTATAATGACCGCTTGATTGCGTCTGCATTTGGTGTGCGCGCCGTTGATCTGATTGCCGAAGGAAAATTCGATCGCATGGTGGCATGGAAAAATCGTGAAGTTGTTGATGTTCCGATTGAAGCAGCCATTGCCGCATATCAGGCGATTGATGCAAATAGTTCTTTGGTTCATACCGCGCGCGCTTTGGGGATTTCTCTTGGAGATGAATCCTGATGCTCTACGTCCAACAGTCGCTATCCTCTGATGAAGATATTATCTATATCGCCAGATTTCACTGGTTCTATGATGTTCAGGCTGTGATGGCGATTGTTTGGGGTTTGTTTTTTGCTTTATCGTTGTTGGTCTCGATGGAAATTCTCATCAGCTATTTGCCTGAATCCGTTTCAAAGATCATGATGTCTTATCCAATCGAACCGGATGACGGATGGTTGGCTGTTGTCAGAAAAATGCATCCTGTCATTAAATTGGTGGCATTGTTGATGTTTTTGATGGGGGTTTTACGTTTTGCGCAAATGATGGTTGTAAAAGCAACCACCGAAATAGTCGTGACCAGTAATCGTATCGTCTATAAACGAGGCCTGATTGCCCGAAATGTCGGAGAAATGAGCATTGATCGTATTGAAAGTGTTTCGGTTCAACAACCATTCTGGGGACGGATTTTTGATTTTGGCCGATTGATTATTCACGGAATGGGCGTTGGCGAAATGATTATGCCGAACTTGGCAGAACCAATCCGGTTTCGTAAGGCAATCGAAAAAGCCCGTAGCGGTTAGTCGTAGTCAATGGACATATTGGAACGGCAAAAGAGAAGAGAAGACTAAAAGAAAGGTAGCGGAGGTATGGATCCAAAAAAAGTTTTGTCAGCCCGTCAGCATGATTTACCAGCCTCTTTAAGAGAAGGCGAAGAAGTTCTTATTAAAGGACAGATTTCCAATGCCATTTTTTGGAAAGCCGTTGTTATTCTTATTATTGCATTTTTATTGGGGATTGTTGCTCCGCCTTTAGGCTATTTTATATGCTTTGTTTCATGCCTTGCCTTCGCTTATGGGTTTATTCTCAAATCGATTTTGATGCTGATTGTCACAAATCAACGGATATTTTTTCGATCTGGAATTATCAAAGTTGACACGGTTCAAGTCAGGCTGGATCGGGTTGAAAGTGTTGAAATTCAACGCACGATTGTTGGTCATTTTTTAAATTATGGAACAGTTGTTTTGACGGGGACAGGCTCGCGTTTTTCCTACATTCCTTTTCTGGCCAATGCAGCGCAAGTACGCAACGTCATTGATGATCTTTTGTATAAACGGGACAAGTCCAATCAAAATACAGATCAAGACGGAAACTAACTCAATTTACTATCAGAGGATATTTTATGCAGTGGGATAAATCCAAACTTGTCAGTCGTTATGTGACCGAAGGCGCAAAAAGCGCACCGCATAGATCATATTATTATGCGATGGGCATGACCGAAGAAGAAATCCATCAGCCTTTGGTCGGTGTTGCGACGTGTTGGAACGAGGCCGCGCCTTGTAACATAGCACTGCAACGTCAGGCGCAATCGGTTAAAAGAGGGGTTTCAGAAAATGGAGCAACCCCCCGCGAATTTACAACCATTACCGTAACTGATGGAATTGCCATGGGGCATGAAGGGATGAGATCATCATTGCCTTCGCGGGATGTCATTGCGGATTCTGTTGAGCTGACAATGCGTGGTCATTGCTATGACGCATTGGTTGGTTTGGCTGGCTGTGATAAATCTTTACCAGGTATGATGATGGTGATGGTGCGTTTGAATGTGCCATCAGTCTTTATGTATGGTGGATCAATCCTTCCGGGTAAATTTCGTGGACAAGATGTCACAGTAATTGATGTCTTCGAAGGCGTAGGAAAACATGCAACCGGAGAATTTTCTGACGCTGATTTAAAAGAAATGGAATGTGTTGCATGCCCGTCCGCTGGCGCATGTGGCGGCCAGTTTACAGCCAATACCATGGCGTGTGTGTCAGAAGCCATTGGTTTGGCTCTACCTGGTTCTGCCGGAGCACCAGCCCCTTATGAAACCCGCGATGAATACGCGGCGGCATCGGGAAAAGCAGTTGTTGAGCTGATTAAAAAGAAGATTCGCCCTCGCGATATTGTTACCAAAAAATCATTGGAAAATGCAGCGATGATTGTCGCGGCGACAGGGGGATCAACCAATGCCGCGCTGCATTTACCTGCACTGGCACATGAAGCAGGCATTGATTTTGATCTGCATGATGTTTGTGAAGTTATGCGCAAGACCCCCTATCTGGCAAGTTTGAAGCCGGGTGGAAAATATGTTGCCAAAGATTTGTTTGATGTAGGCGGCGTGTCGGTTGTTTTGAAAGAGCTCTTGAAAGGTGGATACCTCCACGGAGATTGCTTGACCGTCACGGGAAAAACAATTGCTGAAAATCTGGAACACGTCACCTTCCCTGAAGATCAGGATGTCATTGCACCGATTACAAAACCACTCTCTATGACGGGGGGTGTTGTTGGTCTGAAAGGAAATCTTGCACCGGATGGCGCAATTGTGAAAATTGCAGGCATGGAAGCTTTGTCTTTCGAAGGGCCGGCAAGGTGTTTTGATTCCGAACAGGAGTGTTTTGATGCTGTCCAAAATCGCCAATATAAAGAAGGCGACGTTCTGGTTATTCGTTATGAAGGGCCAAAGGGAGGCCCCGGAATGCGGGAAATGCTTTCGACAACGGGGGCTTTATATGGACAAGGCATGGGCGGAAAAGTTGCTTTGATTACCGATGGCCGTTTTTCAGGTGGAACACGCGGATTCTGTATTGGTCATGTTGGACCTGAAGCTGCTATTGGGGGGGCTATCGGGTTGCTTGAAGATGGCGACATTATCAGGATTGATGCCGACAAAGGAACATTGGAAGTTTCTTTGAGTGACGAGGAGTTGGCCTCACGCCGCAAAAAATGGACGCCACGAAAAAATAAATATCAATCAGGTGTTTTGTGGAAATATGCGCAACTGGTAGGTCCTGCAGTTAATGGAGCGGTCACGCACCCAGGAGCAAAATCAGAGGAACATATTTATGCCGATATTTAAATATCGCAAATTTATCTCAAGTATAGGACTTGTTTGCTGTGTTCTTTTCGGGGGTATTGCATCACATCCATTTCCCGCTATTGCGCAAGAGGAAATATTGGCACCCGAGGCCGTACGCATATTGGATGTTATCAAATCCGGTCGGGTAGATGCGATTCGTCTTGCGGATAAACAAGACATTCTAAAATTCTATGAAGACCATAATGGAGATTTTTTATGGGTCTCTAATGGAAAATATACGTCGGATGCCAAGAAGGTATTTGAGCTGATCCGTCAATCTTATACCCATGGCCTCAATCCGGAAAACTACGATAAAACAACTATTTCCCAACTGATTGACACAAGATTTTCTGAAGAGGAACAAAAGGTCAAAGCAGAAATTTTACTGACAAACGCAGTTGTTAAATATGGCGGCGATATATCTGGGATGCGGGTGTCTGCAAAACAAGCGGGAGCAGATTCCTCGTCATGGTCAAGAGGTATTGCGGCCTATTCTTTATTGAATATTTTATCTTCTTCATCCGATCCCGAACATGTGCTTGAACTCTTGGCTCCTCAAGACGATATTTATAACGATCTGCGCAAAGCGCTGGATCAGGTTCTAAAGCAATATGCAGAAGATGCACAAAAGAATGTCCACCAGATTTCCTATTCGGGGCTGTTGCGCCTGGGTCAATCAAGCCAGATTACGGATCAGGTCAGGAAACGTCTGAAATCTCGACCTTTGGAACATAGCTCCGAAGTATACGACACGAATTTGGAACAGGCCGTGATTGATTTTCAAAAGGCTCATGGCTTGAAAGCCGATGGTGTGATTGGCCCGAGAACAATCAAAGCCATGAACGAGGGGCCTCATGACCAGCTGGTTAAGATATTGGCAAATCTTGAGCGCCTTCGCTGGGTCAGACGTCCGTTGCCTTCCAGATATATCGAAGTGAATATTCCTGCTATGTGGTTAAAAGCGGTTGATGAAAACAAAACCGTTTTTGAAATGCCTGTCATTGTTGGACGCAAGAAACGTCAAACGATGAGCTTTGTCGATGAAATTGTTGGTATTCGCTTTAATCCGTCATGGTACGTCCCCGACACGATTAAAAAGGAAGATTACTTGCCTGAACTTCGAAAAAACCCTCAGGCATTGGCGGAAAAGGGAATCGCTTTTCGCGTTAAATCCGAAGAAGAAGGTCGTATGGTTGAAGTTTCTCCCGAAGATTTGGATTGGGAAAATATGACCCAGAAAGATTTGAAGTCAATTCAAATGGTGCAGGGGCCTGGTGCAGCCAATGCATTGGGCGTTATCCGAGTGCTGATGCCAAATCGTTACGATATATATTTACATGATACAAATTCCCCGAACTTGTTTCAAAAGGATGATCGCACTTTAAGCTCGGGATGTGTGCGCCTGTTCGAACCAAGAAGAATTGCGAATTTTATTTTAGGAAAAAATAAAAATTGGTCGGAAGATCGTCTCGATTCCTATTTGGTTAAAGGAAAAACCCGCGAAGTAAACGCGATAGAACCTGTACCAGTTTATCTATATTATTTTACAATATGGAAAAATAAAAACGGAGAATTGGTATACGGACAAGACATTTATGATTTGGATCAAGAACTCATCAACGTATTGAAAAACAATGGTCAAATTGATTTTCCAATGATTTGAAGTTAATTTTATTATATCAAAGTAAAAACAAAACTTCTTGAATGTCTGGAGAAGAATACTTACAATGGACATATCAGGGGATAATTCATCTTCCTCTTTTCGAATGTATTTCAGCAATAGATTATTTTTGCTAAATAGAAGTAACTTTACTTTGTACACCCCGTGTTGTACTGAAAAGCACTTTATTTTTAACCGATCCGAATAGGTGACGAATGTCTTTTCTAGATTCTGGTTCTGAGTCTTTGCTGAGCCGCCGCAGCTTTCTTAAAGGCGGATTAACCCTTTCAATGTCTGCGCTGATTTCGGCAAGTGTCAAACCTGCGCTGGCTATGCCGTCTGGCGGCGCTTACAATGTATCTTTTAAAAATTCTCATACGGGTGAAGTCTTTTCAGGCGTTTACCGTGTAGGAAATAAATATCTTCCTGAAGCGTTTGAGCGCATAAATTATGTGATGCGTGATTTTCGGGCAAACGAAGTATTTCCGATGGATCCCCGTGCAATTGATATTATTTCTGCCGTCCATCGCCACACCGGCACAAGCCATCCATATTCAGTCATTTCCGGCTACCGCTCTCCGCATACCAATGCAATGCTCAGATCGCATTCAAGGGGTGTTGCAAAGAGATCCTTGCACATGTCCGGCCAAGCAATTGATGTTCGTTTGCAAGATGTCAATGCCAAACATATCCGTGAAATTGCAACCAATCTGAAAGCAGGCGGTGTAGGGTATTACGCACGCCAAGGCTTTGTTCATATGGACTCTGGTGAGTTCAGAACGTGGTAAGGTAAATCAAATTAAATTTTTGGAATTCCCGAGCGGGCGAGTTCATCGGCTCGCTCGTTTTCTATGTGTCCGGCATGACCTTTGACCCAGATCCATTTGATGTCATGTCGTTGGATTTCTTCATCCAGTTCCTGCCACAAATCCTGATTCTTGACCGGCTTTTTATCTGCAGTTTTCCATCCTCTGGATTTCCATCCTGCCATCCAGTCTGTAATGCCATGTAACACATATTTGCTGTCGGTATAGAGTTTGACGGTACAAGGCCTTGATAAGGCACGGAGTCCTTGAATGGTGGCCATGAGCTCCATGCGGTTATTGGTTGTCTCGGCTTCTCCGCCGCAAAGCTCGCGCTCATTGCCTTTGCATCGAAGCAAAGCTCCCCAGCCACCAGGGCCTGGATTTCCTGAACAGGCACCATCGGTATAAAGCTCGACAATTGAAGAGGATGAATCAGAAGATTTTGTTGGCACAGTGAAATTCCAGTTTCTTGATATATTCTGTTGGATCTTTGGGGGTAACAAGAGCCTTCGGGTCAAGGAATGTTAGATCATATAACCGTGATGATAGAAACCGCAAACAAGCTCCTTGGCACAAAATTTGAAAAGAGTCTTTTTCCTCTTGAGTCAAGGGTCTGACAGATTGATACCCGTCCAGAAAGCTTTGACTTTTTTCTGCACAAAGCGTGTGATCAGAACTAAAACACCATGCATTCAGAGCAATGGCCAGATCATAGGCCAGAAAATCAGTTGCCGAGAAATAGAAATCTATAATGGCATGAATATGCCCGTCCAGAATAAAAACATTATCAGGAAAAAAATCGGCATGAATGACGCCATGTGGAAGGCTCGTAGGCCACGCGCACTTGATTTGCTCTAAAATATCAATAAATTCTTTGGCGCTCTCTCCAACTTTGCGCAAACGATAATCCCATGCCTCTATGCCCATTGAATTGATCCGCGAAAGAGGAAAACTCTGACTTGCCTTGTGCATATTACCCAAAACAACCCCGAGCTCAAAACAAAACACAGGAATAATGTCAGAGTAGTCAACACCGTGACCATCAAGAAAGGGAAATAACGCAGCAGGTTTGTCATCAAAAAAAGAGAGTGCGCTGGAATCCTTCCTTAAAACCGGAGCAGGACAACGAATACCATTTTTGTATAAATGATCCATAAAAGACAGAAAGAAAGGAAGGTCATCAGGGGCAATGCGACTTTCGAATATAGTCAGGATAAATGCGCCTTCATCTGTAGAGACTTTGTAGTTCGTATTGTCTATTCCTTGGAGAATGCCTGTGGCAGATATGAAAGATCCGATATTGTATCCGGTCAGTAAATCCGAAATTTCATGATCCGAGAGGTGAGTATAAACAGCCATGTATCAAGCATATAGGATGATAATTGAGGAGGCAATATTCGTTTGTTAAAATCAGATCAGATCAGATCAATAGGGGGTTTCGGCCTGTGGCGCAGCAAGCCGATTAAAAACATGATGTTCATGATGGTAGAAGTCGCCATCAGTAAATAAATTCCCAATAAATAAAAATAGAGAATCCATAAAAATCCGGAAAGATAGTAGGCCAGCCGGATACGTTCCGGATTACGGTTAAGCTCCATAAAACGACATCCGACAACCGCCGCAATCGGTAAGAGATCGGCAGGGGCTTTGTAGGAAAAATAGATGCTCATGATTGAGAGAATGCTTGCACCGATAATTCTTGGCCATAAGGTTTTGGAAAGATGTTTGTCCGGGGTTAAAGCTTGTGTCAGCCCGCCAGTTCCTGCGATAAATCCGGCCAATCCACCGGATAACCCCCCCATAAGAATGCTATAAGTCGCATTCGAATAGTCTCCCAAAAACTTGAAGAACATCATTTTTTGTCTGTTTTTGGTCTGCGTACAGATCATGGCAAAAATCAAACCAAAAAAATAAAGGATAATATTAGGACTTAATAAAAGATTATCGAACGTCATGTTGTTCTTCGGCTTCACGTAAAAGGCGCGGAATATTAAACGTGACATTTTCCTTGGTTAAAACGACTTCTTCAACCTTAACTTCGAAATTTTTCCCCAATGCGGTAATAACATTATCAATCAGAATGTCTGGAGCAGAGGCACCAGCCGTCAACCCCAGTGTTCGAATATCAGCGATCCGATCCCACGGAATATCACTTTCATCCTGAACCAAAAAAGCTTTCGGACAACCATAGGATTTGGCAACTTCGACCAAGCGGTTTGAATTGGATGAATTGGGTGATCCTATAACAAACAGGGCATCAGAATTCGGAGCAATTGCCTTGACGGCTTCTTGCCTGTTGGTGGTGGCATAACAAATATCTTCGCGGCTAGGGCCGATAATGGCTGGAAATTTTTGTCTAAGAGCCTCGACAATCGCAGAGGTATCATCAACGGAAAGAGTTGTTTGACTGCAATAGGCTAGCTTGGTTGGATCAGAGACATTCAACCGTTCGACATCTTCAACTGTTTCAACCAGAAAAACGCTGTCTTCAGGGAGTTGCCCCATTGTGCCAACCACTTCCGGATGCCCCGTATGGCCGATCAGGATAATATCCAGTCCCATTTTATGGTGTCTTGCGGCCTCATAATGAACCTTGGTTACCAAAGGGCAAGTGGCATCGATGTAAAACATATTGCGTTTCTGTGCGTCAGCAGGAACGGATTTTGGAACTCCATGCGCCGAAAAAATCACAGGTCGATCATAATGATTCTCGGGAATTTCATTTAATTCCTCAATAAACACAGCACCTTTTGAGCGCAATGTCTCGACTACAAATTTATTATGGACAATCTCGTGGCGCACATAAACCGGCGCTCCATATTTTTCCAGAGATTTTTCGACAATTTGGATGGCGCGATCCACACCGGCACAAAAGCCTCTCGGTGCGCATAGGATAATTTTCAAAGGAGAATCCGTTTTAATCATAGGAAAATGGGTATCAGATTGAGAGCGGACTTGCCATGGATTTTCTTTTCGCTATTGTTCATTCTGTAATTTTTTATTTGAACTGGAGCATTGATAATGAACCGCAATATCGGTGTGTTGATTTTTCTATCTGTTTTGGGAGTGGGATTGTCAGGGTGTGAAGCCGTACAATCCATAGGACAGAGTATTGAATCCATCAATTGGCCAAAAGCCAATACAGCCAATACCGCAGAATCTGCACAGCAACCATCAATGACTGTTAATGGTCAAACACAGGTTGTTAAATTGCCGGACAACTGCCCGCAACTGAAAGTCTTGGGAGAATTATCAGAGATTACCCAATTTTCGACACCTAAAAAACCGATTGCGGATGAATTGATAGCCGCTGCAAAATTCAGCACTCTGGATGCCACCTGTCAGGTTTCACCAAATAGCGTCACGTTAGAAATTTCTCTCGATTTTGACGGAATTCTGGGGCCTGTAGGGATGAAAAACGGTGCAAGCGAAGCCAACTATACCTATCCGTATTTTCTGAGTGTCATTACACCGCAAGGGCAAATTCTTTCCAAAGACGTGTTTGCTTTATCCATGGTGTATAGCGAGGGTCAACCTGCAATTCATAAACAAGACCGACTGCGCCAGACCATCCCTTTGATGGTCGGGCAAGATTCTGGCCAGTTCCAGATTGTTGTCGGATTCCAGTTAAACGAAGACGAGCTGAGCTATAACAGGATGAAGAAATAATGCTGGATATTCAGGACTTCTGGAGTAAGGAAACGCGCCACCATCAAGATATTGCGTCGCAAACCTTTGCAACCATGGGGGAAGCGTTAGAAAAATGGGTGAAAATGGCCGTGACTTGTATAGAAGGGGGCGGGAAAATTCTCTTTTGTGGGAATGGGGGGTCGGCGGCTGATGCTCAGCATATTGCGGCAGAACTTTCCGTAAAACTTTGTCAGGATAGAAAGCCGATTGCAGCCCTTTGCCTGAGCCTTGACCCATCGGCCATGACGGCTTGTGCCAATGATTATGGATATGAGCAGATCTTTGCGCGACAAGTATCAGCCTTGGGGCAATCTGGCGATATGCTGGTTGGCTTGACCACGTCAGGGAACAGTAAAAACGTCATTGAAGCCATTGAAGCGGCAAAAGAAAAAGGCATTTCAGTTGTGGTTTTGACGGGAGAGACAGGCGGAAAAGTTGCCTTGATGGCGGATCTGGCAATTAAGATTCCTTGCTCTGATTCGACGGCTCGTATTCAAGAAATGCACATTCTGATGGGGCATATTTTTTGTGGCGCATTGGAACAAAGATTGGGCTTGCTCTAATTGGCTTAAACTGCGGCATTGCAACGCATAACACTTTCCCTTGCTTTGCCCGTTTTGATATGCTACTTCAGCGCAACAAAACGCAAATTATTCAGTTATTCTGGAAAGGATCAGGAATTGGCAAAGTCCTCCTCCGCCTCGGGTGCTGGGAACATCGTATTAGGCCGTTACGCCGCTGCATTGATTGATGTTGCTGCAAAGGTAGGTGTTCTCGAAGCCGTCCAAAAAGATATGGCTTCTTTGGAAGCCTCGCTGCTGAATTCCGCAGAGTTCCTCTCTTTTGTAGAAAGTCCTGTTCATGGCGCAATTCGTCAGAAAGCGGCTGTTCAAGAGGTGGCGAAGGCTGCGAGATTTCAACAAGTTACATCCAATTTTTTATGTGTTCTGGCAGGAAACCGCCGCTTATACTCATTGAAATCGATTATTAGTGCATTCCATCGTGAAATTGCCAAGCGCATGGGACAAGTTGATGCTTTTGTAAAAGCAGCCCATCCATTGACGGCAGAACAAGAAAAAAATCTGGCGCAAATGCTGGCCACAAAAACCGGAAAGACTGTTCGCTTATTCGTAGAAGTTGATCAGGAACTTCTGGGCGGTATGATAATCACTGTTGGGTCACAGATGATTGACGACTCCGTTAAATCAAAATTATCACGGATGAAAAATTCCATGATTTCGAATTCCAATCAAAACGCATCATTGAAAGAGGTAGGATAATATGGATATCCGTGCAGCAGAAATTTCTGAAATTTTGACCAAACAAATCGCCAATTTTGGTGCGATGGCTGATGTCGCCGAAATCGGACAGGTCTTGTCTGTCGGTGATGGCGTTGCCCGTGTATACGGTCTGGACAACGTTCGTGCAGGTGAAATGGTTGAATTCCCTGACGGAACAAAAGGGATGGCGTTGAACCTTGAAGCCGACAATGTCGGTGTGGTTATCTTTGGAAATGACCGAGCAATTAAAGAAGGCGACATCGTCAAGCGGACTGGCGAAATTGTTCAGGTTCCTGTTGGAAAAGAATTGCTTGGCCGCGTTGTGGATGCCCTTGGTAACCCGATTGATGGTAAAGGCCCTTTGAATGCAACCCAATTCAGCCGTGTTGAAGTCAAAGCCCCCGGGATTATTCCACGTAAATCCGTTCACGAACCAATGCAAACCGGTTTGAAAGCGATTGATGCTTTGGTTCCTATCGGACGTGGGCAACGTGAATTAATTATTGGTGACCGTCAAACAGGTAAAACAGCCGTTGCGATGGATGCCATCATCAACCAGAAAAACTCAAATAAATCGGATAACCCGAAAGACCACGTGTACTGCGTTTATGTGGCCATCGGTCAGAAACGTTCGACTGTTGTTAAATTGGTGAAAGAACTCGAAGAAGCCGGCGCGATGGAATTCTCGATCGTTGTTGCCGCAACCGCGTCTGATCCTGCTCCGATGCAGTTTTTGGCACCTTATGCCGGATGTGCAATGGGCGAATATTTCCGTGACAACGGAATGCACGCTTTGGCAGTTTATGATGATTTGTCCAAACAAGCTGTTGCTTACCGTCAAATGTCCTTGCTGCTTCGTCGCCCTCCGGGACGTGAAGCTTATCCGGGCGACGTGTTTTATATTCACTCACGCCTTTTGGAACGGGCTTGTAAATTGAATGATGATTTCGGCGCAGGGTCAATGACCGCTCTCCCGATCATTGAAACGCAAGCCGGTGATGTGTCTGCCTATATTCCAACCAACGTGATTTCGATCACCGATGGTCAGATCTTCCTTGAAACAGGTTTGTTCTATAAAGGCATTCGCCCTGCAATTAACGTTGGTTTGTCGGTGTCCCGTGTTGGGTCTGCTGCGCAAATCAAAGCCATGAAACAAGTGGCAGGTAAGATTAAACTGGAATTGGCTCAATACCGTGAAATGGAAGCCTTTGCCCAGTTTGCTTCCGACCTTGATCCGGCAACTCAAAAATTGTTGGCACGTGGTGCTCGTTTAACCCAGTTGTTGAAACAACCTCAATACTCACCATTGACCACCGAAGAACAAGTTGTTGTGATCTTTGCTGGAACGCGTGGCTATCTTGATGGTGTTCCTGTTGTAAATGTCAGTGCCTATGAGTCTGAATTACTGTCTGAACTGCGTTCGGCAGGGGCATCAATTTTGGCCTCGATCAAAGAGAAAAAAGCCCTGAATGATGACATCGAAGCGCAAATTTCTACGTTCCTTGATGGATTCACCAAGGGTTATGTGGCGCGTTTGGCGGCTTAATATTCCAACTGAAAAAGGGATCTAATATATGCCTAGCTTACGTGACTATCGTGATCGGATTGCTTCCGTAAAATCAACACGGAAGATCACATCTGCCATGAAAATGGTGGCGGCCAGTAAACTTAAACGGGCTCAGGACGCTGCCGTAGCATCCCAGCCATACGCAAAAGCAATGGCCGGAATGATCTCACGTGTAGCGGATGGCGTACATGGTGATGCAGGTCCAAAGCTTTTGGTGGGAACAGGTTCCGATCAACGCCACCTTTTGGTTGTCATCTCTTCTGATCGTGGGTTGTGTGGTGGCTTCAATGGAAATCTGGTTCGTTACACCAGAAACGAAGTGCGTCGTCTGAGAACCGAAGGCAAGCAAGTTCAAATTGTTTGCGTGGGACGTAAAGCCCGTGACGTTCTCAAACGTGATTTTGCGCCATTGATTATTGAAACGATCACAGGTCTGGGCGGTAAAAAACGCCTTGGATTTGCTGAGGCTCAAAAAGTTTCCGATCTGGTTTTGGATTTGTTTGTACGGGAACAATTTGATATTTGTTCGCTGGTTTATAACCAGTTTGTATCGGTTCTAACGCAAACACCACATTCGCAACAATTGATCCCGTTCGTTGTTGCTGCGAATGAAAACAAATCTGTCGATGCTTCGCCATACAGCTTTGAACCGGAAGAAGATGTGATTTTGGCAGAAATTTTGCCCAAAAATATCTCTGTTCAAATCTTTCGTGCCCTTTTGGATAGTGGTGCAGGAGAGCAAGCCGCGCGTATGACGGCAATGGACAACGCAACACGGAATGCAGGCGACATGATTAAAAATCTGTCGATCAAGTATAACCGCGCCCGTCAAGCGTATATTACGAAAGAATTGATCGAAATTATTTCGGGCGCAGAAGCTGTATAAAGAAAAAGATAAAAATTTATTTGGAAGGAAAACAAAGATGACATTAGCAAACGGAAATATTATTCAGATTTTGGGTGCCGTTGTGGACGTACAGTTCACCGACGGAAATATTCCGGGAATCATGAACGCTCTGACAACAGAAAATGATGGCAAAACGCTTGTTCTTGAAGTCGCACAGCATTTGGGCGAAGGCATCGTTCGTTGTATCGCGATGGACTCGACTGATGGTCTGGTACGTAGTAATCCGGTTAAAGATACTGGCGCAGCCATTACCGTTCCTGTTGGAAAAGAAGTCCTTGGACGGATCATTGATGTGATTGGTCAACCGATTGATGAACGCGGACCGATTGACGCCCAGAAATATTATCCGATTCACCGTGAAGCACCGAGCTTTTCCGAACAGGCCACTGATACAGAACAATTGATTACAGGGATTAAGGTGATTGACCTTTTATGCCCGTATTCCAAGGGTGGAAAAATTGGTTTGTTCGGTGGTGCTGGTGTTGGCAAAACTGTGACCATTCAAGAGCTCATCAACAACATTGCAAAAGGCCATGGTGGTGTATCTGTTTTTGCCGGTGTGGGTGAAAGAACCCGTGAAGGAAATGATTTGTATCACGAAATGATTGATGCAGGCGTTCTGGTTCCAGGAGATACCGATGCTTCGAAAGTGGCTCTTGTTTACGGTCAGATGAATGAACCTCCCGGCGCTCGTGCCCGCGTGGCATTGACAGGGTTGTCGATGGCGGAATATTTCCGTGATGAAGAAGGCCAAGACGTTTTGTTCTTTATGGACAACGTATTCCGTTTCACTCAAGCCGGTGCTGAAGTATCAGCACTCTTGGGTCGTATCCCATCGGCGGTTGGATATCAACCAACATTGTCAACCGATATGGGGACATTGCAAGAACGGATTACTTCGACCAACAAAGGATCAATTACATCGGTTCAGGCCGTTTATGTTCCTGCTGATGATTTGACCGACCCAGCCCCTGCAACAACCTTTTCTCACTTGGATGCGACAACAGTTTTGTCTCGTCAGATTGCGGAATTGGGAATTTATCCGGCGGTTGATCCTCTTGACTCAACATCGCGTATTCTTGACCCGCGCGTTGTCGGCGAAGAACATTACAAATGCGCCACCGATGTTCAAAAAATCCTGCAAACTTATAAAGCCTTGCAAGACATTATCGCGATTTTGGGTATGGATGAATTGTCTGAAGAAGACAAACTGGTTGTTTCCCGCGCACGGAAAATCCAACGCTTTTTGTCCCAACCATTCCATGTGGCAGAGGTCTTTACTGGCTCTCCGGGTGTGTTTGCATCTTTGGAAGAAACCATCAAAGGTTTCCGCATGATCTGTGACGGTGAACTGGATCATATTCCTGAATCGGCGTTCTACATGGTCGGTAATATCGATCAGGTGATTGAAAAAGCCAAAAAAATGGCAGCGGAAGCGGCATAATCATGGATAACACGCTCTTTAACTTTGAATTGGTATCGCCCGAACAAAAATTGATCTCGGAACAGGCTTTTCAGGTTTGTATTCCGGGTGAAGAGGGCGATGTCGGTGTTCGTGCCGGACACATGGCTTTGGTTATGTCTGTGCGTCCGGGCGTGGTTGAAATCATCCGTGAGCAAGGCGGTGAGGTCGAAAAAATCTTTATCGCAGGTGGCTTTGCGGATATTTCCCAGACCAACTGCACTGTTTTGGCTGAAGAGGCAGTTCCGTTAAAATCTTTAAAAAGCGAACGCCTTCAAGCAGAGCTGACGCGTCTTCATGAAGACATGGGCTATGCGGACACAGCGGAAGAAAAAACCCGCCTGTCAAAACGCATCACCATCGTTTCAGCAATGCTGGATGCCGTCAAAGCGGCGTAACACGTTAAAACATAAAGTTTCCAAAAACCCGACCCACTGTCGGGTTTTTTATTGCTGTAAAAACTCTTTACTTCTTTTAATCACTTCGGCGATGCCGAGGCGTTCAACCACCACGCCTTCGGGAAAGGCCGTGAGAAGGCGGGACGGAGTGGCGTTATCCAGCATAACAAAAACTCCATGATCGGTTGATGACCGCACCAAACGCCCATAGGCTTGTTTGAGTTTAAGGCGGGTCAAACGGTCGTCAAAATTGCTGCCGCCCATAACTTTTTTACGGGCTTTTTGCAAAATTGTTCCACGCGGCCATGGCACGCGGTCAAACACAATCATGCGTAATGATTCACCCGGAACATCAACCCCATCCCGAACGGCATCTGTTCCCAAAAGACAGGAATGCGTATCCTCGCGGAACATGTCAACCAGTGTCCCCGTATCAATGCCGTCAACATGTTGGGCATAAAGCGGCAAACCGGACTCTGATAATTTTCCTGAAATTTTATGATGAACAGACCGTAACCGCGCAATCGAGGTAAAAATTCCGAGGGCTCCGCCTTGGGAGGCTAAAAACAATTCTCGATAAGCCGAAGCCAGTTGATCCATATCGGTTTTATCGATGTCGGTGACAACAAAAACGCGCGTCTGATCGGCATAACGATAGGGGGACGGAATGGAAAAACGGATCGGCGTTTCGTCCAGATATTTTGCCCCCGTCATAGTTTCTGCCGCAGTCCAATCTTCACTGATACCATCGCGCAATGTCGCCGATGTTATCACCATACTGTGAATATGGGGTTTCAAAGAATCTGCCAATGGCTTGCTTGGGTCAATGTGGTGACGGTGAACACCAATATCAAAAATGGTTTTTTCCAGACGATTGATTTCCATCCAGTCAACAAATTGCGGTTGTTCAACGCCATCAAGAAGATTTTCCAATAACCCGACCCAAGGAGTCAGCATGGCATTGATCCGGCGATCAAGAGAATCTGCAACCGCATCAAGGCGTTTGCGTGTATCGGGGGACAAAGTGTCTGTTTCTTCTGATAATTTTTGTCGAAGCCGCGCCGCAAGACGTTGCATCGGCTTACGCAAGGCTTTCATATTGTCATGGAGTTGCTGCGCCGAAGGAATAGCATCCTCAATCAAGGGAAATAAAGAGGTCTCGATTGAATAAGACCCTTCGCGGCCATTGGCACGCGCCATAACCTGTTGAGAAACAAACCCGAGAAAAGCTTCTGCATTGGTTTGTGGATTATTGTGTTGAAGCCGTTTCATCCAGTCAAATTCAGGAAGAAACCGTGCATGGTGTAACGCATCCTCCATCAATTTCATTGAGGCTTGATCGTCTTCCAATAAATCCTGCAACCGTTTTTTTAAACCGCGTGCGCGTGATTTTCGACCTCCCTCGGGGCCAATTAGCCAGCGGCGCAAATCGTGCATTTCGACACCCGTCATTTCGGCACAAAATACGCCATCTGCCGCATCAAAAATATGATGACCCTCGTCAAAAATAATATGACGGGCAAGATCTTCATCATGATGCGCGGCCTTAATCATTACTATGGCATGATTGGCAATCACAATCGGGGTTCGTGCCGATTTACGAATAGCGCGTTCGCTAAAACATTTGTGGTAATGGTCACACGCTGAAAATATGCATTCGCCACGCCGATCAGCCAAGGACAAAGTTGTCCCAATTCCCATCAGGCCGGGCAACCATCCATGAAATCCTGATCCGGTTAAATCGCCGTCTTCGGTTTCCATGACCCAACGCGCCATTAATCCGGCAGAAATAGCAGCACCGATACTGCGTGTTGTGGCAATCGATGCGGCAAGGTCTTCAAAATTCAGTAAACACAAATAATTTTCGCGCCCTTTGCGAATGGTCACTTTACGGTCACGCAAATCCTTATCGGGATAAAGACGTTTTATTTCTGTACTAATTTGACGTTGCAAATTTTTAGTATAGGTCGAAATATAAACACTGCCTTCGTTCTTTTCTGCCCATAAAGTAGCAGGAGCAAGATAACCAAGGGTCTTGCCAATGCCTGTTCCTGCTTCTGCCAGAACTATGGTCGGGCTTTCCGGCGCAGACATGGGCTCGAAAGCTTCCGCCAGCCGCGTAGAATAATTGGATTGCTCTGGCCGGATTTCTGCATCAGAACGCGAAAGCAGAATTTCAGACAAGCGTTGCCGCGTTTCATCGCCGCTAATACCATGCTGGGATGGCGGGGGCAGAGGCGCATCATCCGCCCATTCCGGCAAGTCCGACCAGACATTTAAACGCATCCGTGAAGAATTATGGATGGTGCTGGCATCATAAGACACGCCCAAAGCTGACAAAACATAAGGAGTCCACAACCATCCTTTGCCATTCAGCCCCATGGTTTCTGCCAACTCGATTAATTTTTCCGCTTTAGGGAGATGTGCCAGATCAGCAAGCAATGCATTGACACAGTCAATCATCAGCATAGGCGTATCAAGCAAATCATCAACTGCAGGCAACCCCAAAGACTTCGCGATACCGGCAGGAGTAGGCGTAGAAAACTGTGTTGGATGAACAAATGCATAAAGCTCGAGAAGGTCAAACGCACGTAAATCAGCCGCCCCAATTTTTTGCCGTGTATAAGGAATATGGCAGACCAGAAGAGAGTTGGCTTGTCCACTCAAAAGCTTGGCTTGGGTAGCAGGGATTTCTTTAATTTCCCCCAGATCATTGAGGTAATAAACCCCCTTTGCCCCGATGGCTAAAGCCGAGCAGAAAAAAGAAGGTTGTGGCTGGGTATTTACAGTTTGGAGCATAGTTGTAGTCTATATTATAGCTGAATAAAGGCATAGTTTATTGCTTGTATTTATCTGGAATATCTGTTGGTATCTGAGGATATTCCACAAAAGTTATAGTTTTTATCATGAGATTAAGTGCCCTGGTTACCAAAACAGTTAAAGATGTTTCCCAATCGGACGTTAGTCGGAATGCCCAGCTTTTAACAAAAGCAGGTTTTGTCGATCAATTGATGGCGGGGGTTTATTCTTATTTGCCTATGGGGTTAAGGGTTCTTTCCAATATAGAAAACATCATTCGTGAAGAGATGGAGACTATCGGCGCGCAAGAAATTCTGATGCCAGCATTGCAGCCACGTGAAATCTGGGATCAAACCGAACGATGGGATAAGGTGGACGTTCTGTTCAAATTAAAAGGTGCTGGTGATCGAGATCTAGCATTGGGGCCAACGCATGAAGAAGTTGTAACCCCGTTAATAGGACGATTCATTCAGTCTTACCGCGACTTGCCGAAGGCCGTTTATCAAATTCAGACAAAGTTTCGCAACGAGCCATGCGCCAAATCAGGCTTACTTCGTGGCCGTGAATTCCGCATGAAAGATATGTATTCATTTCATATGGATCAACGAGGCTTGGATGATTTTTATAAACTTGCGATTGAAGCTTATAAAAATGTGTATCGCCGCTGTGGGTTAGGCGATTCCACATTGTTGACTTATGCCTCTGGTGGAGTGTTTTCAAAATATTCACATGAGTTCCAAACCGTTACGCCATACGGTGAAGACATTGTCTACCGTGTTCCTGATACTGACATTGCGATTAACAAGGAATTGATGAATGATCGTGATGCTTTGGCTGGCATTATCCCGAACTATAAAGAGGGCGACGAAAAAAATCTTGAAGAGCTTAAAGCCATTGAGGTTGGAAATATTTTTAAACTTGGTTCACGGTTTACTGATTCTTTTAATGTTGAATATGCCGGTGTCGATGGAGAAAAAAGAAAAGTTGTGATGGGATGCTATGGGATTGGACCAAGTCGTATTATGGGGACAATTGCCGAAGTTTTAAGTGACGATCGTGGATTGGTGTGGCCTGACGAAGTCGCCCCTTATCATGTGCATCTGGTATCTTTATGTCGGGATGAATCAGATATAAGCCGTTGCGAAGAAATTTACGCCAAACTGAAGTCGATTGGAATTAGTGTGTTATATGATGACCGTCAAGGTGTTCAGGCCGGACAAAAACTGGGGGATGCTGACCTGATGGGCATGCCGCGCAGGGTTGTGGTAAGTGCAAAAACACTGGCTGATAATTGTGTGGAATTTATGGCGCGTGGAGATAAAGAAGCCACTCTAACCCCATTGCAAACATTTTACTCTGTCTTGGTTGAAGATTAGGCTACAGTCATTCAATGTTATCGGAATGATGAAATTGGTTTAATTCTATCTTACCAAAAGCACATGGTAAAAAATGTAGCTTCCTGACCAAGATCCAGCATTATCTTTAAAACATCCGGTTGTATGGCGAATGAGTTCCGCGCCGCTAACGCCTTCACCAATTTCAGGATCTCCTGTCCCTACAGAATAAGCACCTTTGAAACCAAGTCCGCTATTGTTGTGTTCCTCTGTTGGGGGTTCTCCGGATGGATTGGTAATCCCGTTCAGATTATTGATTTCAATACATATATCTCTTCGGATATGGGGGAGATTCATCATCAGGTCGATCTCGGCATCGCCACAGGTTGTATCCCCATCTCCGACTTCAAGAATGCATTGTGTTCCATAAAATGCCCATTCGCCATACTGGGTTTTGGCAGACCTGCTGGGATCAAGAAAATCAGGGTTAGGGGGCGTGTAACTCAGGCCGGCTCCTTCGACACCATACAGATCGCATCGCCCGTTTGAGGGAGCTCCTGTATTGTCATAGCTCACGACTGTTTCGGTGTTATCAAAGTTTAACTCATTCTCGCTGCACCGATTGACGTTCATCAGGCGTTGGACTGATCCTTCGTATGTTTGTGCCGTGCGCATGATGCTTTCTGCCATCATCCGTGCTTGCTCGGAATTGATGTTTCCTGTCGTTTTCGACGAAAGTCTGGTAATCATGAGCGTCAATCCAACCAAAAGAGCGATGGTAACCAGAATGATAATCAAGGCATTTCCGCCTTGATGGCCACTTTGGCAGGATGATTTTGGTGGGATTACTTGATTTTTCATTGTATTTCAGCCAGATTTCAGGAATTAATCACTTCGTTACGAACCAACTTTAATTTTAACATATAGAAAAGATCATGACACAGAAAACTTCAGCCTCTATGCCTTCAGAGCAAACTCATCCACAGGACGATAACATGCTTAGAGCTGCAAAGTTGAAGAAGTTGGCGGCATTGGAAGAACAAGGCCTGAACGCCTTTCCCCATAAATTTGACCGGACTCATAAGCAAGGCGAGTTACAGGATAAATATGCCGATTTGGAATCAGGCGCAGAAACAGAAGATACGGTACATATTGCCGGTCGTATTATGGCCATGCGCAATAACGGCATGTTTATTGATTTGGTTGACCCAAGCGGCAAAATTCAGGTTTTTTCCCATAAGGACTCAACACCTGAATCCGAAATGGAAAAGCTCCAATATTGCGATTTGGGAGATATTATTGGTGTGACAGGGACTGTCCGCAGAACACCACGCGGAGAATTGTCGGTTCGTGTCAAAGAACTGACGATGTTGACCAAATCCATGTTGCCGTTGCCCGAGAAATATCACGGGCTAACCGACATCGAACAACGCTATCGCCAACGCTATCTTGATTTAATCATGAATGAAGAAAGCCGGAATGTTCTGAGAACCCGCACAGTGGTTATTCGTGCCATTCGTGATTTCATGAATAACATGGGCGCAATGGAAGTCGAAACACCGATTCTTCACCCGATTATGGGCGGGGCATCGGCAAAACCTTTTGTAACCCATCACAATGCGCTCGATTCAGATTTCTTTTTACGTGTCGCACCGGAACTATTTTTGAAACGTTTGATTATCGGTGGCTTTGCTGATGCCGTTTATGAAATCGGGCGCAACTTTCGCAATGAAGGCCTTTCAATCAAACATAACCCTGAATACACAGGGATCGAGGGTTATCATGCCTATATGGATTATTACGACATTATGACTTTGGTTGAAGACCTTGTCCGGTATGTAGTCTTGGCCGTCCATGGAACAACAAAAGTTCAATATGGCGACATCGTGATAGATTTTGGCTCTGCATGGCAACGTAAGAGTATGGTCGGTTTGGTTCAGGAAGAAACCGGATTTGATTTTCTAACTTTGAAGACAGCAGCAGAAGCACGCGCCAAAGCAGCAGAGCTGGGCTTTAAAGTTGATCCTAAATCAAACTGGGGTCAGGTGGTCGAACATATTTTTGCAGAAACTTCAGAACATAAATTGGTGCAGCCAACCCATGTCATCGATCACCCGTTTGACATTTCCCCATTGTCGAAATTACATCGGGAAAATCCCCGCCTCACAGAGCGTTTTGAAAGCTATGTCAATGGCTGGGAAATATGCAATGCCTTTACCGAATTGAACGACCCCCGCGACCAGCTGGCACGCTTTCAGGATCAAGTCGCGCAGGCAGAGGGTGGGAATGAGGAAAGCATGATGCTTGATGACGATTTTATCACCGCGCTTGAATATGGTTTGCCGCCAACGGGCGGATGGGGGGTCGGTATTGACCGTTTGGTCATGTTGTTGACAGACAGCACAAATATTCGTGATGTCATAGCCTTTCCGACCTTGAAACCCAAAAGCTGAATTACCAGTTTGAGCAGCGCGAAAGTTCTTGTTTAACAAGATCCTGACGGTCGACAAAGTCATATTGCAACTTGGCATGTTCGCTTGAAATTATGCTTTTAAATTGTTCGGCAGACGCATTAAGAGTTTGCTGAACAGAAGATTCTTGTCCCAAAATATAACCGGTTCCACCATTTAAAAGCTGGGCATAACGCCCGCGGTGAGTGGCAGGAAGAGCCTTGAAATAATTCATGAGAATAGATTTATGTTTTGCCTCATGCGCTTGAATAACATTGTACTGACAACTTCCAACTGGATATCGGTCAGAGACGCCGATCTGGGATTTAACAACGACTTTAAGATAAATCTGGCTGATATATCCGCATATTGAATTTGATTTCTGGGTTTTAGGAGTGATTTCTACCGAAGTTCCTCCCCTTAAATGCCCGCCGATATTTTCTGCGAAATTGGAGTTATAAACCGGAGGAATTTCAACAAATTGAACGGACATATTGATGTTGGGAACGGGAGAGGGGCAAGAAGCTGCATGCGCTGTTCCTAATGCCAATGTTGCAAGAGAGAAAAAACAGAGCCCGATCGCTGGATAAAAAGAAAATCCCATCAGTAGAGAATATAGAAAAATATATAATAAAACTATAATGGCTCAACGCCGGAATCAGGAAAGCCCGCTTTTAATATTCCGTATCCCTCTCCCTTGTTAAGGGAAATTGTGTCTTTACTCCAATAAGTCACGATTTTTTTAAGATCGGGACGCTCGCGCTCCTCGTTTTGTTCTGTGGTCGTGCCGATATAGATAAATCCGGCAAAATGGTCTTGCTGATCCAGTCCCATCAACTTTTTGAAAATAGGGGAGTAGCTGTACCATTCGGTTAACCAGTTTGACCCATATCCCATAGCATTGGCTGCAAGACAAAGGTTGTAGCAAGCTGCGCCAGAGGATAAGAATTGTTCCCATTGTGGATGTTTGCCTTCTCGAATGCGGGACACAACAGCAATAACCAATGGTGCACGCAAAAACCGCTCGGCCTCAAGGTCGAGCTTTGCGGGTACGGTATCAGGATTTTCTATCTCGAAAGAGGCTCGTAACATTTGTCCTGCGTCCTGTCTCGCCTGATCTTTTAACACGATAAAATACCATGGATGATATTTCCCATGATCCGGAACGCGGGCGGCGATGGTAAGAATATCATGTAGCTCATCAGGGGATGGGGCGGGGGCAGACAAGCTGGCAAGCTTTGATGATCTGCGGTTTTTAAGAAAGGAAAGAACGCCATTATGATTCATTTTTTGCTCTGCCGTAAATTAAATCAAGGATTATATGGATGAAATAGATCAAGAACTGTATATATCATAAGATATGACAGAAAAAGCTTTCAAAATTCATTCACTTTTTGACCCTGCGGGAGACCAGCCCACAGCGATTGTGAGCCTTATCGAGGGCTTGAAACAGGGGTTGAGCGATCAGGTTCTTCTTGGTGTAACGGGGTCAGGCAAGACGTTTACCATGGCTCATGTGATTGAGGCGACACAACGTCCCGCGCTGATTCTTGCTCCCAACAAGACATTGGCTGCCCAGCTTTATTCGGAAATGAAATCATTTTTCCCCGAAAATGCCGTTGAGTATTTTGTGTCCTACTATGATTACTACCAGCCTGAAGCCTATGTTCCGAAATCCGATCTTTATATTGAAAAAGAATCAACGATCAACGAACAAATTGACCGGATGCGCCACGCGGCGACGCGATCATTGTTTGAACGCCGCGATGTGATTATTGTGGCATCGGTGTCTTGCATATACGGCATCGGGTCGAAAGAAGATTATTATGCGATGACCTTTGAAATCAAAAAGGGGCAGACACTGGATCGTCAGGACTTGATTTCAAAACTGATCGAGTTGCAATATAAACGCAATGATATAGCATTCGAGCGGGGGAGTTTCCGTGTTCGTGGTGATACGGTTGAGCTTTTTCCGGTTCACTTTGATGATCGGGCATGGAGGTTTTCTCTGTTTGGCGACGAGATCGAGGAAATTGCAGAATTTGATCCATTGACCGGACAAAAATTTGTTTCAATGAATGCTGTGCGCGTCTATGCGAATACGCACTATATTACTCCGGGACCCACGATTGAACAGGCTATAGGGTCAATAAAAAGAGATCTGAAAATCCGTTTGCAGGAATTTAATGACCAAGGGAAACTTCTTGAAGCACAACGTTTGGAACAACGCGCAACCTTTGACCTTGAAATGCTGATGGCAACCGGAATGTGTCAGGGGATTGAAAACTATTCCCGTTACCTGACCGGTCGCGCAGAAGGGGAAGCCCCCCCGACATTGTTTGAATACTTGCCGGAAGGCGCGCTTTTGTTTGTGGATGAAAGTCATGTGATGATCGGACAATTGGGAGGCATGTATAATGGCGACAGGGCAAGAAAAACAGTTCTGGCGGATTATGGATTCAGATTGCCGTCGGCACTGGATAACCGCCCCCTGAAATTTGAAGAATGGAATAAAATGCGCCCGCAAACAATTTATGTTTCAGCGACACCAGGGGCTTGGGAATTGGAACAAACTTCTGGGGAGTTCGTTGAGCAGATTGTCAGGCCAACAGGATTGATAGACCCTCCTGTTGAAATTCGCGGGACAGAATTCCAGATTGACAACCTGATGAATGAATGTCACCGCGTTGTGGCTGATGGCGGCAGAATTCTGGTGACGACCTTGACCAAGAAAATGGCAGAAGACCTCACAGAATATATGGCTGAAAATGGACTGAAAGTCAGATATTTGCACTCGGATATTGACACACTTGAGCGGATTGAAATCATCCGTGATTTGCGGTTGGGTGAGTTTGATATTCTGGTCGGTATTAACTTGCTGCGTGAAGGTCTGGATATACCGGAATGCCGTTTGGTTGCCATTCTGGATGCGGACAAAGAAGGATTTTTGAGGTCACGCACGTCATTGATTCAGACGATCGGCCGTGCTGCGCGGAATGTTGGTGGTAAAGCGATCTTGTATGCGGATACAGTGACCAAAAGCATGAAAGCAGCCTTGGAAGAAACAGATCGCAGACGGGAAAAGCAGGTTGCTCATAACCTTGAACACGGCATAACACCTGAAAGCATCAAGAAAGCAATCTCGGAAGGTTGGACAACTGACACCGCAGACACTTCGTCTAAAAAAATGGCGGTTGGCATGTCGGATCGCGATCAGGAATTATTGCTTGATCCGAAATCACTCACAAAACAAATTCAAAAAATGAAAACAGCAATGCTGAAGGCTGCTGGTGATCTTGAATTCGAAGAAGCGGCAAGGCTGCGTGATGAGGTAAAAAGACTTGAAACATTGGATCTTTCCTTATCCGGTTCTGATTTTTAAAATACAAATCATTTTTAATCCCCATAAAAATTGATGAAAACTTATCCCTTTGGTTAGGGCTTGTTAATCCCCAAAGGTGTAAACTGGATACATAAGCACGGTTAATACAGACCAACGGGAAAGTTGTTTTGTGTTGAACACAATCTCCAAATAAACTGTACAGGAAGGGTGGGTATTGATATGCCTGAAATATATGTGGTTGTCGCATTGGCATTTGCTGTGTTTGCAGCAGTGTCGGCGATTGGCTCGGCAATAGTGCTGGGCATAGGTTACGAACGATTGAGATCGGGTCTGGAACGCGTAAAAGAAGGGCTTGATCTGGTGGGACGCCAGACAGGATTCTTTAGTAACGAACTCTATAAGCTCGATCAAAAAGTAGATGAAATGGCACAGGCTAAATCTAAAAAAGTAGCAGTAAAGGCAAAATCAAAATCTCGAGCCAAAAAAACAAAACTTCCGGAAATTGTTCAGGAAACAAACATGCGGGAAGGCGGATCTATCTCTGTTCCTGTTGGTTTTAAACCCAGTAATGACTGGCAGGCTCTACAATCCCTCACGCGGGAAGAAGCGTTGGCCAGCTTTGCACAAATGGGATTTTCAGATACGGACAGCAAGATCCGTTATATGTAGGCAAGTTGGATGGCTCAAATATACCTTATGGAGAGAGGGAATTCCTTCTCTCCATTTTTTATTGGTTATATTTTTTTGATGAAGATTTATATTGCTGCGACCGTAAAAAAATCATTCTGGCAGGCTCGATTGCGCGGTCATAAATATCACGATCAAGCTGGATTACACGTTCGCCTTTGCATTGGGACAAAGACGACATGTTATATCGCACACGATGTTGAAAAATCCGATCCAGAACATTTTTTAATTGGATAGAATCTTTCCCTCGGTAAGAATCCCTGAAGTCTTCGAAAAGAGAATTCAGTTCCATTTTTTCCAAGACTATTCTAAGCGCTTTGATTCCTTTGACTGACCCGTGCCCTAAAAAATAAAGTTCGAGGCGTAAGGCTGTATCCAGCATTTCAATATCGGAGACATGTTGTTGAAGAGCATAAAGCGTACATAAATTTGTTTGATCTCCGTCATGTAAAAAGGTATAAAAATCATCGAGTGACCCATTGTGATGCTGAATGAAATGGGCATTTTCATTGGATAGTGAAAGCAAAGTCAAAACAACCATATATTGATTAAAATCTGGACGGTCGATGCGTTCGATTTTGCTGCCTAAAACCACAAATTCTTTGTGATAACGATGAAGATCATTCCCAAGAGTAATCTTGCCCCCCAGCATAGGTTGATATTGAGCCAGTGGAGAATTCGGGGATACGGATGTAGAAAAAACCACGGAGTTTTTCATGACTTCCAATTGGGAAGCTCCTATGGTATCAGCCAACGCAAAAGCTTGAGGAAGATAAATATCAACGGTGCTGGTCGTCTCTGCCAATGAACGGTGGGACTCTCCACAAATAATCGTAACAAAGACAAAAACAACAATCGGGAAAATAAAAAAAATCGAATACCTAGGTTGTTTTTCGGAGGCAGTGAAGTTTATCAAGGCCTTTTTGAATATCAGACTGAAGATGTTCAAGCTTATGTTTTTCATTTGGCTCTTTTACCTGAATGGCTGACATGACAACAATAGATAATCCACGCCTCAGCTGATTGCAATCCAATGTCATGAGTCTTTTGTTCTGTGTTTCAAACATTCCCCTAGGATTTAAATCTCCCTCAGAAGATAGCTGATAACGAAAAGTTAACATGCGTTTTTCAGAAGGGAAGCTCTTTAACGAGAATGGTTTCAATAATGGTATCTGCGCGGAATTGTCCAGCGGAAGATCAAAAATTGGTTCTTCCGATGATGGTAGACTCGCCGCCGCAAAAAATATGCCGACAAGAAGGAAATGGCGTTTGACCACAATTATGTGTTCTCCGTCCGGAATGATTTTATGAAAAAGCATAATACAAAAAGACTGTCTTGGGCAAATCTTTTATTTAAAACAACCATAAATAGTGGTAAAATTTGGCCGTTGCGACATTCTGTCGTACGTTCTAGGCGATGAAAATATAGTACAATCGCGGCAGTTCTGAGCCAAATCCACTAAAATATATAAAGGTATATGTAATATGAAAAAATTGCTTTTGTCTGCAGCTTTGGTTGCTTTGATTCCTGCGTCTGCAATGGCTCAGGATGGTCTGTTCAAAAAATCCGCAGGTGATTTTTTGCTGCGTGGGCGCGCCGTTGGCGTTATTCCTAGTGAAAAAGGTGACGTGACAGGTGTTGGTAACGATGCTTTGACTATTGATAACTCTGTTGTTCCTGAATTTGATTTGACCTATTTTTTAACTGATAATATCGGCCTTGAGTTGATTGCAGCCGTGACCCCACATGACGTTAACGGTAAAGGTGCTCTTGCTGGTTCGGATGTCGGTGATGTTTGGCTTCTTCCACCAACTCTGACCGTTCAATACCATTTTGATCCAATCGAACAAGTCGGAGGGATCAGCCCGTATGTGGGAGCTGGTGTAAACTATACACACTTCTTCAATCCGGATGCCGGTGATTTTAATAAAATCAAATACGATTCAAGCTGGGGTGGGGCACTGCAAGCTGGTGTTGATATTCCTTTGGCTCAAAACTGGGCGTTGAATGTTGATGTAAAAAAAGTCTGGATCAATTCAGATGTAACAATCAATAATTCAATCAAAGCAGATGTAGACATTAATCCGTGGCTGGTTGGTGTTGGCCTTGGTTACAAATTCTAACCGCCTGATCTTATTTAAAAATATTTCAAGACTGCCCGGGCATCTCGGGCAGTTTTTATATGACTTATCAGAAAACCGAAATGATGTTATCGTAATGGAAGTAAAGTCAATTTCGATTGTTTCTGAAGGGGTATTATTTTGAATATCTGGTTTATGCTATGGGTCTTTTTTGCCGTATTTATCATGGGTGTATTCTTTTGGTCGTTACAAATTCTGATGCGCCAGAAAACAGCATGGAAGCAAGTGGCCAAGCGGCATAATTTGAACTACGCTGCTGGTGGAATGATGTCCTCTCCAATCATGTCCGGAGCATTCAGAAACTATGGGCTCTCTGTATATTCCGAGGCGCAGCTCGATGAAGATGCAAGAGGGAAGCGTTACAGGACAGTCATCCAAATGGAACTGAAATCAGGTATGCCAACGGAAGGTGTTATTGCATCCGCCAAATTAAGTGCCGTTGCATCACAACTAGATTTACAGGAAGTATACACGCCGGATACACCTGATTGGAATCATGGAACGTACATTAGAACCCGCAGCGAAGAGCTGCTTGCCCCGTATTTTACACCTGCAAGAACCAAAGCCATCAATGCGCTGATGACCATAAATGGTGTTAACGTCCTGTTTGTCTTTAACGAAAAAGATACTCTGCTGCGTTTTGAAACACCTGATCCTTTGGATGATGTTTCCAAAATGGAGCGTCTTATCAATAAGATTGCAGATGCCGCTGACATTCTTTCCGTTTAAATTAAAAAGTAACATGAACAGAAAATAGGGATGAGAAGGAGGGCATGGCTTATGCGATGTCTTGCTCTTTTGGCGCATGTTTGGCCAAAATTCTTTGAAGAGTACGGCGGTGCATTCTCAGACGACGTGCAGTCTCGGAAACGTTGCGACCGCACATTTCATAGACACGCAATATATGTTCCCATTTCACGCGATCGGCAGACATAGGGTCAATAGGGGGCTCGGGAAAGCTTTCTTCTCCGGTTTGAAGCAACGCTTTTTCGATCATGTCGGCATCTGCCGGTTTTGCAAGATAATCAATGGCTCCAGCTTTAACAGCGGCAACAGCCGTCGCAATATTGCCATAAGCAGTCATCATAATGATCCGGCAATCTTCGACAGTTTCTCTCAACTTGTCGACAACTTCCAATCCGTTGCCATCGGCGAGTCTCAGATCGACAACTGCGAATTCTGGCTCGAATGTCGCCGCGATTTTAATGCCATCTGCGACAGAAAAAGCAGTTCTGACTTCATAGCCTCTCTTTTCCATAGCTTTCGCAAGTCTGGTGCAAAGAACCTCGTCATCGTCAATAATAATAAGATGCCCTTTCAAGCTAACTTCAGAAATTTCATCACATTGATCTGTCATCTTATTCCGTTTCTTTGATTCCTAAATTAGTATATTTCCTTAATTAGTATATTCAACTTTTCTTATTCTTCAAGACCATAGATTGAAAAGAAAGCTCTGACCATAGAACAATGACCTGAGCTCCTCCCGAGTTTTTATTATTATAAAAAATATTGGCACCCGTATCTTCCAATAAGGTTTGCGCAATAAAGACCCCAAGCCCCATATTATTACCACTATCCATCCTTGTAGAAGTATAAGGTTCACCGAGCTTGGGAAGAATTTTGGCGGGGAAGCCAGGGCCATCATCCTCGATTGTAATTTTAACGCCCTTGCCAATGCTTATGAATATGGAAACGGTTGTGTGGGCGAGCTGAATAGCATTTTGGATAAAAACGCCCAAACCATGAGATAGCTCGGGAGTCTGGGGTAGTAGGATATCCTGGGGAAAATCGGTTACATCTATTGTGAAGCGAATTTCCGGACGATCAATCAGAAACCCGTCGGCAATGCCTTGTAGCAAAGCTTTCGGGGGGAGGGGGTCTGTCAGATAAGTCGGATCAGCCTTAAGTGTTTTTCCGAAGTTACTTAGAATTTTTTTGCATCTGTCCGTTTGTCCAATCAAAGTGTCAATATCGTCTTTATAGCGGGAATCATTGCCCAATTCATGGGAAAGTTCTTTTGCAATAATAGTAATCGTTCCCAAGGGGCTTCCCAATTCATGAACGGCAGCTGCAGCCATAGCTCCCAATGCCTGAACTTGCTTTTGTTTCAGTAGGGCGGTGTGCGCTGCAAATCCTGCTTTTTGTAGAGACCGGCTTTCCTCGGAAATTTGCCAAGAATAAAAAGATGTAAATATAAGCGTAATGCCAAGCGCTATACTTTCTATCAAAATGTAAAGTCTGCCTTCTTCAATTAGTAAGGTCGGCCAAGAAAGGGGAATGTAAAAAAGAGAAAGATAGACCCCGCAAGCCAAACCAAGTGAGAGCAGTATAAACAGCTGCAATTTGGGCAGCATGGTTGACCCGATTAGAACAGGAGCAATCAATAAAACAAAGAAAGGGTTGCCCAATCCCCCGGTTAGATAGAGTAGAGTGGAGAGTTGCAAAACATCAAAAGACAAATAGGCAAGGGATTTTGTGGCGTCCATACTTCGGTGGTGATCTTTAATCGTGGCATAATTATTAAGCACGCCAGAGGCAACAATCACCAGCAAACAAATCGTAATAGGAAAACCAAAATCTAAAGCGTAATACGAAATCAAAACCGCCAGCGTTTGCCCCAATAAGGCTATCCAGCGGGCGGCAATAAGAGATTCTCCTCTAACAGAGTGATTATCAAAGGGAATTGTTACGGTGGAATGGGTGGCTTTCACAGAATTCCTCGCTGCTGGATTTATGGGCTGACTAGAATTTCATTCTTAAGCATTGGAATCAGGCAAACACTGCTAATTCCGGTCGCTGCGGAATAGTCCAAAGATGAAATATATTCGTAAGGGGGCGGAATAAATAATAAATCGTCATTTTGTGGAATAACATTGGGAGCAATCTTTCCTGTCAAGGCGCAATGCTGAACAATGTGCGGACAATGATATGCAAGAATTAAAAGAGCAGCATACCCGCCCATCCCGTCCAGAATAATCGGAACGCCAGCCAGACGCGCGGAAATAATAGCCCCACAAAGCGCGGATAACTCTGCCCCGCCAATTGTTAACAGGCAATCCATCCCTTTTGCCCCTTTGTTATGTTTTAGAAGTGTATCGCCGATGAGAGAGGAGGACTGAAGGCTGGAAGGGGGAGTATGCGCAGCAATAATGGCTTGGGCAATGTCTTGAGCCCCTGCGCCAAAAGTTGCACCTGCCATCAGGTTAATATCTTGTTCAAGCGAAAGCATCCCATAGGACATGGCGCGGACTAATTCTTCAGCTGTTTGGCTAGGCATAGAATTTTTGATGATGTCGGGAACAAATGATTCGGTGGTTAATTCATAAAGGCGTAAATCACTGTTGGAATGTTCGCAAAGCCGATTAAGTTTTTGTGTCCCTGCATAACAATCTTGTACAAATAAATTTACATATTCTAAACTTGGGGAGGAAGAAGGAAAGTGACTTGAAAAACCATAATTGGCCATAAATATAGCCAAACGCGCCGTATTCAGTTGGGGAGATTGATGACCTGTAGCCCTGAAAAGCCAGCGGAGAGAGCCTTTTGTATGTGGATACTTATCTTCAATAACATCAATAGAATCAAGGAGTTCTATGATTTCTTTGAGTTCGGATTGGGTTGAAGAACGCACTTGTGACATATTTCACCTATTTTGTTTCTAACAAAAGACTTGACGTTGGGTGCGGAGTTGCATTATCTTCCGCGAGCTTCAAAGCTTTTTACAACGATTTAATTATTAGTGATACAAGGATTTTGCCATGAGCCGCAAGTGCCAGGTTACAGGAAAGACCCTGATGTTCGGGAATAACGTTTCCCACGCTCAAAATAAAACACGCCGGACATTCTTGCCGAATGTTCAGGATACAAGCCTGTACAGTGAGATTCTTGGAATCTTGGTACGTCTTCGCGTGTCAGCATCGGGTCTTCGGACAATCGATCACAAAGGTGGTTTGGATAAATTTCTTTTGGATACACCTAAATCCAAATTGGATTCTACCCTTCAAGAGGTGAAGGCAAGAGTCGAAAAGGTTACGGCTACTAAAAGCGCATAATCATTTTGGCTGAAGAATTCGCAACCAATATCGAATATCCGAATTTCGGATTTGAGATCCTGCAACGTCATGCAGGATCTTTTGCGCGTTTGGGTAAATTAAAAACGCCGCACGGGACAATAGAGACTCCGAATTTTATTTTTGTTGGAACCAAAGCCACAGTCAAAAATCTGCTGCCATCGCAAATGCGTGAAGCGGGAGCCGATATAATTTTATCCAACACGTATCATCTTTATATTCAACCAGGCCCTGATTTGGTTCAAAAGATGGGCGGGCTTCACAAATTCATGGGATGGGATGGTCCTATGTTGACCGACAGCGGTGGCTTCCAGATTTTCTCATTGGGAACAGGCTCTGGTGCGGATGAAATCAAAGGAAAAGGGAAGGCCGGAAACAAATCCTTACTGAAAATTGATGAACAAGAAGGGGCAATCTTCAAGTCATATAAAGATGGAAGTCTCTGCCGCTTGAATCCTGAAATATCCATGGATATTCAGAGAAAATTGGGCGCAGATTTTATCGTTCAGATGGATGAATGCACGCCACATAGCGCCGAACGTGAATACACAGAAGCGTCAATGCATATGAGTCATCGATGGGGCGATCGATCGCTTGTCGCTTTTGAGAAAACCCATGATGGAACGCAGGCAGTTTATGGGGTAGTTCAAGGAGGGATATACAAGGATTTGCGTGAACAAAGCGCAGACTATACCCGCAGCCGCCCGTTCTTTGGAACGGCAATCGGCGGATGCCTTGGCGGTACGAAAGTCCATTTCTATGAAATTTTGTCATGGCTTCCCGAGCGTATCCATCCCGAACGTCCGGTTCACTTATTGGGAATTGGTAAGATCGAAGATATTTTTGAAGGGGTCAAACAGGGAATGGATACATTCGATTGTGTGACGCCAACCAGAGAAGCTCGTCATGGCAGAGCTTTGATGAAAGGTACAAAAAGCGGTTTTATTAACCTTCGCAACAGTTGTTTTAAGGAAGATCCAACTCCACTTGATGAAAATTTGGGACTGGAATCCTCCGCGCTGTATTCCAAGGCTTATATCCAGCATTTGCTCAAGGCAGGAGAAATGCTGGCCTTCCAGATAGTCAGCCAGCATAATGTTGCCGTGATTGCACTTTTGATGCGTGAAATCCGCGAAACATTGCGGGTGGGTGGTGATTTGGAAAAACTTCAAAAAGAATGGCTTCCTGATTAATTTCTATGAAAGCTTCCGCTTAACCTTGCGTAAAAATTCGTTTATACTACAGAGCAGGGGTAGATAATGGATCAAAATTCAGAGCATAATTCCAACAATAAATTGAGCGCATTTGCGAATGACTATGCAATCTGGTTTTCTCAGGTTGTGAGGGCGGCATTCTATCCGGATAGTGCAAATAAAGATATTTTAGAACCAGTAATGGTTGATGAAATTGCCGAGATTGTTGAAAAACTCCGGAATGATATGGTCATTGACCGACTAAAAACAATCCAGCTGACCTTACATGGAATAGCAAATAAAATTATAGAGTCTCCTGATATTCCTTCCATCAAGGATTTTGATAGTTTTTGGCAGACATACGAAGGTTTTTCAGTTCAATTGCAACGACTAGAAAAAGATGCACTTTTATCGGATTTCGGCGTGGATGTCGCATCCGGTTTGCGCAGCTCAACAGTCATGGTCAGTGAATTGGAGCGGGAGCTGGAGCGGAGATCAAGGCGGGGACAGCCTTTCTCTATGGCTGTTCTAAGAATTGATAATGTCGAGCTTCGTGCAGATGAAAAAGCTCTTGAAGCTGTCTCGGCTGCTATTTTGAAAACCATTCGTAATTTTGATGACGCATATGTATCCGGTAACGGAGAGTATGTTGTTAGTTTGAAGCATTCTGATACAACGGGAGGCTTAAGGTTTGTTGCGCGGTTCAATCATGCTTTGAAAGATGATTTGGGGATGAAATTCACAGTATCCTCTTGCGTGGCGGAGCCACTGCCCGGAGATGATGTACCGACTCTTCTGGCCAATGTCCGCGCTGATCTGGATCAGCTTTGCGGATTGGGCAAAGGGGAGTCCGGACAATATGAAGAAGTGAGCCCTCTCAATCGGTTTTTACAAAGTTTAGATCATCAGGAAAAAGAAGCATGATAACGCCATCGGAGTTTCCAAATTTATTTATCGTGAATCATCCGCTGGTTCTGCACAAACTATCCAGAATGCGTGAACGGTCATGCCCGACCAGCGAATTTCGGAGCTTGTTAAAAGATATTTCCATGCTTATGACGTACGAAGTCACCGCAAATCTTCCCATGACAACAAATAAAATCTCAACACCTATTCAAGAAATGAATGCGCCTGTTCTGGCTTGCAAAGAACCTGTGATTGTTCCGATTTTGCGCGCAGGGATGGGGCTTGTTGATGGCCCCTTATCCGTCATGCCTGACTCGATCGTGGCGCATATTGGACTTCGTCGTGATGAAGAAACGCACTTGCCGCATGAGTATCTGGTCAAGATGCCGCCGACAATCCCACAAGATCGGCCATTTCTGATCGTTGACCCGATGCTGGCAACAGGGAACTCCTCTGTTCATGCGACAGACATATTGGTTCAGCGGGGCGTAGACCCATCCCGTATTACCTTGATGGTTTTAGTGGCTTCGCCGGAAGGGGTAAAGCTTTACCATGACAAGTACCCTCAAATTCCGGTTTATACGGCGGCCTTGGATAGCCACTTGAACGAAAACGCATATATCGTTCCGGGATTGGGTGATGCGGGTGATCGCATTTATGGAACTTAACAGCTTTTTTATATTTTAGTGGTTAGGTGGTAAAGGGGGAAAGTTTTTTCTTCCGAGTTTGTTTTGCAATCAATCCAATGGGTTAAATAATATGTCGGATATGATCGTAGATCATAAGGCACTCTTTGAAACAATGCCCATCCCTCGTTTTCTGGTATGTCCGGATGAAGGGGGCGGCTTTTCTGTTCGCGAAATCAACCATCGTGGATTGGAATATTTCAATCGCAAAGAAGACCAGATTGTCGGATTCCATATCGGACAATTGATGGACAGCGAAAATGCCCGTCATTTTGAACAAGCTTTTGAAGTTTGTATCCGGCAGAAAGTTCCGGTCAGCATTCATGCCTTGCCAAGTTTTCCGGGTGGATTGCGTGTCTATGGTTTTTGGATCAATCCGTTGCTTGATTTTTCAGGGAAGGTTGTCTTGTTGGATGTGATGGCTCAACCGGATTCGTCTGACGATTCTGTGTTGCAAAGGGAACGTGATGACGCCATTTCTTTGCTGACATCAATCTTTGATGCATCGAATGTTGGGATTATTGTGACTGATCGCAATCGCCGGATTGTTCGCGTTAATGACAGTTTTGTCCGCGTATATGGATGGTTGAGGGAGCAGGTTGTCGGAGAAGATTTTACGGTACTTTTAAGTCCTGATGAACAAGGAACAGCCATTGAAAATTATGAACGTTATCTGAAAAGTTCTATCCGCAGCTCCGGCGAAATGAAGATGATGAAAAAAGATGGAAGCATCGTCAACACGCTTTATACCACGGCAACTTTGGAACTTTCTCAACGAAGAAAATTTCAGGTAACAACATTGATGGATATTACGTTGCGTAAGCAAATGGAGATGTCATTGCGTGTGGCAAAAGATCAAGCTGATGCCGCAAACCATGCTAAATCTGCCTTTTTGGCGAATATGAGCCATGAATTGAGAACCCCGCTTAACGCTATTATCGGGTTCTCGGAAATCATGATGAACGGAACATTCGGAAAGCTTGAAAATCCGAAGTATCAGGAATATATGGGGGACGTGCATTCGAGCGCGTGCCACTTGCTTGAAATTATCAATGAAGTTCTCGACATGTCAAAAATCGAATCCGGACGAGTTGAACTCGATGAACATAACGTGAATTTGATAGAAGTCATCGACTCTGTTGTGCGGATGATGGCCTCAAGAGCCTTCAGTGCTAATATTGCACTGGATATGAAAGTTCCAATGGATCTTCCAGATATTCAAGGTGATCCACGCCTCATTCGCCAGATTCTAATCAATCTGGTGAGCAATGCGGTTAAATTCAGCGATGTTGGCGGAAAAATAATCTTATCAGCAGAATTATTGACTAATGGCGAAATAGAAATCAATGTTTCCGATAATGGGGTGGGCATTCCGAAGGAAAAAATAGCGTATGCCTTGGAACCATTCGGCCAGATCCACGATGCTTCGATTGCTCATCGCGATAGTACGGCAGGCACAGGCCTTGGGTTGCCGCTCGCCAAGGCAATGATAGAAATGCATGGTGGATATTTAGTACTGAAATCTGAAATCGGGGTCGGAACAACAGTATCGGTCAGAATTCCTCGCCAACGTGTGCTGCGCCGCGTTGAAACAGCTCCGACATTTTGAGCTTTTGATGATTGTTCTTGCGCATTGAGACGTGTATTCTAATCTTTAGTTAGATTGGAATGTTTAAATTATGAAAACGCTAGAGACACGTTGCGCAGAAGCAGGTCTGAAAATGACCGGTCAAAGAAAAACCATCCTCAAAATATTGGAAGAGGCAGAGGATCACCCGTCAGTTGAGGCTGTATATGCTCGTGCCAAAGCACTCGATTCCTCCATTAGTATAGCGACGGTATATCGGACTTTGAGTTTGTTAGAAGAAATGGAACTTATCATTAAACGCGAGTTTAACGAAAGCTTCGCACGCTATGATACCAATACCGACCACCACCACCACATGATTGATTTGGAAACGGGTGAGGTGATTGAATTCAAGAATGAAGAATTGGAACGAATCAAACGGAAAATTGCCCATGAATTGGGATACGAATTGCTGGATCACCGTTTGGATATGTACGGCAGGAAAATAAAATCCCCCTTATGACGTTTGATTCTGATGAAACCCGCCTGCCAACCTCGTTATGGATCGATGCGCATTTGCGCATCTTGAGCGGTCAGGGAATAGGGTATTATATCGTCAATAAAGGGGCGTTTGCCTCTGGCACTTTATTGTTGAAAATCAGTTTATTGAATGGTCATGCTAAACTGCTGATGCAGGTTCGTGATATGGATGGAAAATTGGGATGGATGTCGGCATTCAAAACTGAACTTGTAATCGAGCAAGATGCAGACAGCTATATCCACCGTGCCATTGATCGTGACCCTGATCTTTGGGTGGTTGAAATCGAGGATAAGCAAGGAATAAATCCTTTCGAAGAAAAAAATATCGTATAGCACCTAATTTTTTTTGCCGCGCAGCAAAAAAATTATTGCATATATGGTGGATATTAGGGTAAATATAATCTTATGATTAAAACGGCTCACAATAGCGTAGATTCCTTACGACGACCTATGATCTGACCACCCGTATGGTTCAGCTAGGTCTTGGTGTCGTATGCTTGAAAAAAGTCACTCCATAACAAAAATAGCCCTCCCCATCGTCAGTGGTCTGAAGACTTCCTCCGTATAGAAGAAGTCTTTTTTATGGTTTTAAAAAATTTTAGGCTCGAAAGTACTGACCACGATGTTGAATGCGAATTTTAATCCACCCTCTGCCACTAAAACTGGCATTTGTGCGACCCATTTTGGGAACGAATCATTTGATGTAGGGGTGCTTTCGCTAAAAGAAGTCGTTGATTTGGGGCTGTACCAAATAATCAGTTAAGAAATTGATTAACCAATTGTTTAAGTTGAG